>JACCDO011126077.1_pt1 | contig 22738 bp, 19 predicted proteins | sample 7446101 | NCBI WGS metagenome assembly JACCDO01 (sample SAMN15323440, study PRJNA562643) | freshwater metagenome | isolation source: river surface water | place: USA:Blue River Watershed | collected 2017-08-16
CATCCAAATTATCATAGTGGCTGTTGCTCTCTGTTGTATTTCGCATTGTTGATGACAAAGTTAGTTTCTCTTCTAATTCATCAAACCAAAGGTGCATAACTTTGGTTACTTTCGTCCTATAATCTTAATTGAAATGAAGAATTTAATTTTGTTTGTCTTCTTGGTCTGTTCGATGAATGTTGTATCAGCCCAAATAGACACCAATGGAGTATCTGTCATGGACAAGGCCATGATTCCAGCCAAATTGTCCTCTGCACAGCGTAAATTGGATAACAATAATGTCCGAGGAGCATTGACTGATTTTCGGGAAGTTTTAAGCATTGACTCATTGTCTTTTATGGCGTTGAATGCCACCTCTGAGTGCTATTATCGTTTGAAGAAATACAAAATAGCTTTGGATTATTACAACAAAGCCATGGCCACTCAGTCCTTTGTGACTCCTGAAGGATATCTTTTTTATGCAAAGTGCTATCATCGTCTTGCTGAATTGGATAAAGCCGTGGATTATTATGAAAAGTACCTTAAGGATGTTGCGCCTTTAAGTCCTGAATTTGCTGAAACCAAGCGTTACATCCAAGAGTGTAAGTATGCCAAGTCGATGATGTCTAAACCTGTTCCTGTCACCATAACCAATCTTGGAAAGGAGATCAATTCTCGTTATGAAGAATATGCCCCGAGCGTAACGGCTGACGGAAGCAAATTGTATTTTACGTCAAGACGCAGTTCTACTACTGGAGGAAAAGTGGATGAAAAAGGGGATTATAAATTCTATGAGGATATCTTTTTTAGTCAAAAAGATGCCAGTGGAAAATGGATGGAAGCTGAGAAAGTTGAAGGTAAGGTCAATACAGAGGTGCACGACGGAATTTTAAGTATTGCTCCTGATGGAAACGGGATGTACGTATACAAAAATGATGGTAAAGTGGCTGGAGATATTTTCTTTTCACAGCGTGATGCAAATTCAGGGGAATTTGGCGAGGCAGTTTCATTGTCCTATCCAATCAATACAAAAAACAGGTTTGAGAGTTCAACGTCCATTACGGAAGATGGTCAATTTTTGTACTTTGTCAGTGAAAGGGAAAAAGGTTATGGCCGCGGTGATATCTACGTCAGCCAAAGAGTAAATGGAAATTGGTCAGAACCCAAGAATATGGGAAATGTGATCAATACCCCGGGTGACGAGAAATTCGTATTTATTCATCCAAATGGAAAGGTAGTTTTCTTTGCATCTAATGGACACTTGTCCTTGGGTGGTTATGATATTTTTAAATCTGAATTCGTTAACGGTTCTTGGACACCACCGATGAACATTGGTTATCCCATCAACACGGTCAATGAGGAATCTACCTTATCCATTACCAGAGACAACAAAACCATGTTTTTGTCTGCTGAATTCGAAAATTCATTGGGCGAAAGAGATATTTATAGTGTTGATATTTCTAATTATGCCATGATCGGCAATACTGAGGTTGTGAATAATTATACCCAGGCTTGGGGTCGCATTGTAACCAAAAGAGGTAAACCCATCAAAGGATTGATGGTATATTGGATGGATGAGTATGGTGTCGAGATAGCCAAGGCCATGACAGACAAGAATGGGGTTGCGGTAACTCAAATCATCGCTGATCAATCCTATATGATTGAAATTAGAGACGGAAATAAAAGCATGCAATCAATCTACAAGATTATGGCATCTGGTAAAAATAGAGCCGCGGCAGAGGGGCCTGACGAAGCCAGAACTTTGAAAATTGAAGTTCCTTAATCTTTGAATAGTCGTGTACAAGTCCATTGCTGATTGTCAATGGAGGGAACCATAAATTCGTTGGACAATCCTTTGGATTTGAACTGTCTTTGGTACTTTCCATTGGGAAGGGACGGATGCAAGCATTCCACCAAAAAATAAGCATCTGTTTGATGGGTTATTTCTTTGGTCTTAAATACAACACTGCTGCCTTCAGGTATTTGGACGGTTTGGTACCAATCTTTTTGAACTGCATCTTTTACAAAATATTGAATATGAAGGGTGACTTCTTTGAGTGCACTTTCTTCATTGATGATGTATAAGCTCCATTCTTTTCCATTCCATTCCCCTGAAGCAAGGAAAGGTGCGTAGGCGTAGGATAATTGATTTAGAAATGGTTTTGGTTCAAAATGCCAATCCATGGCACTCCAAGAAAATGCTGGCCATACATCATTGAGCTGCCAAAACATGGTTCCTCCGCACTTATCCATGTGTCTCCTCTGTGCCTCTATGCCCATGGTCATTCCTTCTGCTTGCACATACTGCGTTAGAAGTCCGTATTGCTCGTGATTGAGCACTTCTCCAGTGGGATGCCAATATTGCATGTATTGATGCATGAGTTCAAATCCTCTGCTATGCTTTTGATGCTGAAGAATTCCAGCATCCTTGGGATGGTATACTCCTTTGGTGCACATTTCATCCATCACTTTTCCGTTTGGATAACTTTGCATACCAAACTCACTCATGAATCTGGGGATTTTGGTCATGAGTACTTCAAAATTTTCTGCATCGTGCCATACACCCCAATAATGGCAATCGCCTTCCTTTAAACTTCTTTCATCCCCTCTTCCCCACAATGGAGAGGATGGCCAATAAGGTAATTGAGCATACTCTTTAACAGCATCGGGAAGCAGTTGGTGAAATACATCATCGTAGGCTTTTTGAATTTGCTTTTTTCGTCGCTCAGACAATCCCATTTGCCATCCCCATCTTTCCCAACCTTCACTATTTTCATTGTTTCCACACCACAGGGCCATGCACGGATGATGACTTAGTCGTTGGATTTGTTGGGTCACCTCCGCCTTTAGATTGGCTATAAATCCTGCATCACCAGGATACATTGAACAAGCAAACATGAAATCTTGCCAAATCATGATTCCAGCCTCATCACAAAGATCGTAAAAAAGATCTGGTTCATATATACCTCCTCCCCATACCCTGAGCATGTTGATGTTGCTTTGCTTACACCTCTCAATCAAAAGCTTGTAGTCCTCAGCAGTAGCTTGTTCATGGAAATATTGGATGGGTATATAATTGGCGCCTTTGATAAATGTTTTTTTGCCATTTACAATAAAGTAAAATTCCTTTCCCCATTGATCTTTTTTTTGGGAAAGCGCGATACTTCTGGGTAGTAATTTGTATTGTTTTTGATATACAACTGTATTGTCTTTAGATACAATAACTGAGTAGGTGTCCAGTTTATTTTCCTTACCAATTTTCCAATTGGTGTGGGAGATGGGTTTGAAGCCAAGGGCGAAATCTTGCGTGTTAGAAAATTTCTGAGAGAGGAGAATGGAGTCACTCTCTTGGTGAAAGATGGCGATATTGCATTGATCAATAGGAGCATTAAGTTTTAAGTGAAAGACGGCTTTCTCCTCTGCTTGATCTGCAAGAATGAGGTAATCTTGAACGGCATATGTGGTTTCGAGTATATCAATTCGAGGTTGTTTTTTAATTCCACAACCCGCAAGTGAAGGTCCCCAGTCCCATCCAAATTGGTATTGTGGTTTTCTGGTTACTGCACGAATGCTATCACCTGGTAAAGGATAGGGAAGATTCTTTAACTTTTCACGTGCAATTTTATAGGGTGAATGAAAGTAAATGCGCAGTTGATTCTTGGCTTCGATTTTTTTTAGAATTACTTTCCAGGTTCTAAAACCGTTATCTGCTCTTAGAATGAATTCATTGTTCCAATACACATCTGCATAAGTGTCTAGTTCAGGCAGAATCAGCTGAAAGCTTTGTCCCTCAATTATAGGAGGTAAGGTAATGTCTTTCAATTCATATTCCCAATCTTGTTGACTTACCCATTGTGCATCTTTTTCGTTGGTTCCTAGCAATGGGTTTTGAATGGCATGAATCCGCTCAAGATCAAGGAAGATATTCCCCGGAATTTGCGCAGGTTGCCATTGGTTTTCATTGGCAGGACTGAAATTCCAGCCTTGGTGGAGGGGAATAGAAGTTTGCCCAATCATGTCCAGATGAATAAGGACGTAAAGTACGCTAGCGATTGTGTTTCGCATGTTGTGCTTGAGGTTGTTTTTTAAAAATACCGAATTGAATGATTCCCAATAAATAACCCCATCCGTATGAAAAGTGCAGTAGAATGAATGTTAGGAGTATGGGAAATGTTTTGGTTACCTCTTTTTTTGCGGCAGCCATTGTTCCCAACAACAGATACAAGAAAAGGGGTAAATTCCAGACCAAATAATGTTGCGAATCAAGGATATTGAAAACTACCGCTGATATCAAGTAAACAACAAAAAGACATGGGATCAATTGTCTTATGCTCGTTACACTGTGATGCAGGATATTGACGTATACTTTCCAAAATCCATATTGATAGTATTGACTGAATAGTTTCTTATAATTTCCCCTTGAGTAATAATGTGAAACGATGTTTGGGTCAAACCAAATTTTACCGTTTTGCGATGTTAAACGGTAATTGAATTCATCGTCTTGATTGCGAATGAGATCTTCATTGAAGTAACCTATTTTTTCAAACACTTCCTTTTTATACATCCCGAATGCTACTGTATCAACAAACCCTGCGCTACCGCCCGTGCGGAATGTAGCGTTTCCTACGCCAAAGGGAGATGACATGGCCAGTCCAATGGTTCTTGATTTCTCATCTTCATACTGATTAAGAATTACTCCGCCAACACAATCAATTTGTTGGTCAGATTCAAATGCGGATATTGAAAAATCAATATAGTCGGGAGTTAAATAGGAATGCGCGCCAAGAATCATTTTGAAATCAGTCTCCAAAAACTTTAAACCGATGTTCAGGGATACAGGAGTTACTTTTAATGGGTTGTTTTTAAGGACAATTTGATAGGGGAATTCCTCCTGAATTTTCTGAACAATTGAAAGCGTTCCATCTGTACTTCCTCCGTCTACTATGACCAATTGAACGCGTCCTGAATAGGTTTGATTTATGCATGAACGAATACATTTTTCTATGTATTTCTCCTCTTGGTAACAGGGTATCGCTATTCCAATCGAAGGTAAGTTTTTTGAAGCATTCATTTCAATAGTGTTTGATAAGCATGAATCAACTGCTTTTTCTCTTCATCCCAATGCAATACTTCTTTGGCCTTTTTCAAATTGGATTCATAGTTGGATAAATCCTCAAGAAGCATTTCATCAATTGCTTTATTGATTCCGCTTGGATTAAATTCTTGCACAACGGATCCAATGGAATAGTGGCGGACCAATGCAGCGCAATCATAAAGATTATTGGTGAGTATGGGCAATTCCGATTGAATGTACTCAAACAACTTATTGGGTAAACAGTAATAATGATTCAGGCAATTGTTGATGGCCGAGTTGAATCCTACATCAGCGCTTCCTGTGTAAGCCGGAATTTCTTGGTAGCTTACGTAGGGGTGGTGAAAGACAATTGACGAATCCGATATTTCCTTTTTCACCCAATTTTCTAATTTCCCTTGACCCATAATAATGAATACGGCACGATCATCTTCCCTTTCTTTAAATGCTGTAATGAGCATTTCAATTCCACGTCCTGGAGCCACCATACCTTGATAAAGAAAAATCTTTTGATCATTTCTGATTTTGAATTTTTCTCTGAAAATATTTCCTTTTTGAGATTGCATATAATGCGGAGTATTTCTAACCAAATAGAATTTCTTGATGCGATAAAGCCTCTGGTATTCCTGGCCAATACCCGGACTGACGGTAATGAATACACTGGATTGGTGGATGAATAATTTCTCAGTCCAATAGATCACCCATTTTACATAGAAGGGTGTGCCTAATCTCTCTTTTTGATATTCATGACTGTCATAGACCAATTTTAATCTAGGGCTAATAAGCTTAGCCCAGAGGCCTATCCAAAAGGCTTCAAAATCATTGCAGTGCCAAATGTCTACGTTTTTATACTGCTTTATAGTACTGATGCAGAAATCGAGAAATTGAATAAATCCGATGAGTTTATTGCTCCTGTTCCACCGTTGACTTTTGGTTTTTATTCGATGAACGGGAATGCCTTGAATCATTTCATTTTCTAAAAGTTGTCCTTTTTGCCAACCCACGATGGTCACATCAAAATCGTTTTCGTTTAGGGCCTCCGCCATGCGTTGAACGCGGTTATCATTCTGGAAGCCGTTGGCTACGAGTGATATGACTTTTTTATTTTGTATGTTGTCGGACATAATGATTCAGCCTCCAAGATAATACAGTAAGGTTGATAATGAAGTAGATCACCTTTGCAATTACCAATACTACAGTCGCTTGGTATTCATCGCATTTCATCCAATAGGCTCCAATAACGGCGCCGTAAATAAAAACGAAATGTAGGATGTCTAGGATCAAGGCAACGCGCTGCATTTGAATACGCAGTGCAACAAAGGAAAGAGATGATGTGATGAAATTGAGTGCGTACCATAAAGTAAGTATTTTGAGATAGGCAATGGCGGGAAGCCATTGATCTCCAAATACAAATCCCATTGTGCTTTCTGGGAGCAGAAAGGCTATAAGAATGATAAAAATGGAAATGATCGTGAATTGCTTGAGCTCTTTGTAATACACTTTTTGTAATTCTGCAGGATTGTCTATCTCTGATATTCGTTGAAAGAAAACTTGGCTGTAGCTTCCACTGATGACATTAAGCGGTGCTTGAACCACCCTCCGTGATAAGGCCATCCAACCTATGGCTATCAGCCCGTAGAAATGCGTGAAAATACCAACGTGTGCCCATTGTGCCAGACGGTTCAGAATACTCCCCCAAATGCTATAACAGGGGTAATCTTTGTAAATACGCGCTTGTTCAATAAGCTCTGCTTTTGTCCATGATCCAAATCCTTTAGCTTCCGTTTTAAGATAGCACCAAACACTGTAAAGGCCTCCTAAACAAAATCCTATTGTAGTACCCCAGATGAGTCCTCCGTTATTGTGATGCAGAAAGCCCAATGTGTACTTGATGGGTTCCCCTGCACTGGCATTTAAAATTTTTGAACTAGCAGCATATTGGTATTTTTTCTGTCGGCTAAACCAATAGTTGGTAATATTGAATAGGGCAAAACCAAAAAGCGATGGTCCAAGCAACCAGAAGTAATTCCCCATGCTACTGTTGTTGTAATATTGGGCAATTTCATTGGAAAAAAAAATTCCAAAAACAGCAAAGATGCAACTGCCAATGAGCGCGAGTATTGTAGATAGAATTACAATGTATCTTGCCTCTTCATTTTTTTTTGGATGCATGATGGCAAATTCATATTTGCCCGTAATAACAACAACGGCAATGTTCAGGATCATAATGAACTGCTCCAAAGTTGTGAAATCTTCTGGAGAATAGATTCTGCTTAATATGGGAGTAAAAGCAAGAACAATGACTTGCCCCATGACAGTTCCGGCCATGAGGGTTCTCATATTTTTAAAGAAGTCTGACTTCCAATGATGTCCGTATTTCTGTTTGATCTTATGCAACATCTTCTTCAGTTTTATCTTGTTGAAGGAATATGCTCATGACCATTACGGTAATGAAAAAAGTGAAAGTTACGATGCCTGATTGTCTTTGTAGGATGGACTCAAACAAACAATGGAATCCCAAAAGCAGGGTTATGGCCGAAAGAGATAATTTATTGCTGTTAATGCCAATAAAAAATAAATAGCCAAGTACAAACAAGAATAGAATGGCTGGAATCCATCCTATTTCTAGTGCCATTTGTAGGTATTGATTGTGAGGATTATAATGCACCTCGCCTTTACCATTTCGCTTGGCCATTTCCGGCTGATTCAATTGTTCCAATCTTTCGCCAAGATGCTCCCCTGTTTTAGTGGGGGCGACACCCCAAGGATGGTCCATGATTTCTAAAAATGTTGCGGTCCACATGATGAGCCGAACTTCATCTCCATTTTGCGACTGTTGTTTTTTAGAGATAAATAATGCGGGATTGGCTACATAATCAATTACAGCAGCTCGTGTATTGTTGAATTCTCCAATGATAAATTCATTTTTAGCAATAGCGCCAATGAAAATCAGTGGTAAGACAAGCAGGAGTAATTTGGTTCTTTTGGGTGTTTCTTTTTTTAGAAAAATATAAATGGCTGAAAGGGCACCCAATGTGGCGATATACAAAAAGCCGGCCATCGAAAAACTCAATAATATCATCGTTGTAATGAATCCAATAGTAATGAACTTAATGTATTTTGGAAATTGAGTGATGAATGGTTGATTCCAATTTTCAATAATCAGAATCAATGCAATGGTTGCTGTAGCTGAGAAGTAGGTGGGATGGTTGATGCAGATGTTACTGGAAGTATAAGAGGTAAGTGTAACCCCAATGGTAATGCATGCTTGTATAGCTTTGGCTATTCCCAATATGGACGCTAAAAGAACTCCAAGTGTTAAACCAATGACAAGACCTTTTTTCTCAAATTTGAATCGAGGGTATAAGGAAAAGAGCAATGGAAAAATAAACCAAGATAGTTTGTATTCTATTTGCTGGGGACCTAGGTCATCATCCCAGTTCAATATGGTCATGATGACGTAAAAGAAATAGATGATCGTCCATGACCACTGAATCCATCGTGAATGGAATTGAAACTCTCCTTTACGCCATCCAATCAATGCGCATAACATTAAAGGTATTAGTCCAACCAAAATCCATTTGGAGTATGCCCCAACAATGAAGGCGCAGAACCCAATCAGGTAGTGATAATACTTAGCTATGTTAGAATCTTGAATCAATGATTAATGAATGGCTTTTTTGTACAATGTGATGATTTGATGTATGGTGGTAATTGAATCCAATTGATCATGGACCAATTTTTCACGACCGTTGGTTTCTTTCAAATTTTGATCAATGATGGATTTGATTTTTTCCGTGATGGCGTCAACATTTTGTGGAACTATAAAGCAATGATCAACACCTTGTATTCTCTCTTTTACATCCCCAACAGCAACGCTGACGATGGGTATTTGACATGCAAGGGCTTCTTTTATAACCATGGGACTCCCTTCACTATCGGAGCAAAGCAGCAATGCATCACTGGCGTTTAAATACAAAGGGATATCATCCGGATGCACATTTCCATTGAGTGTGAGCAATTCAATTTTATGTTTTTGTGAAAGCTTTTGGATAACAATCTCGGCAATGTCGAGACGTTTAACAATGGGATTATTGGCATTGAAGAATAGATAATGCGTATCATTGGATAGTCCAAGCTTTTTTTTGCAATCTACTTTTTGTAGTGGTTTGAATATTCGGATATCAATTCCACAAGGAATGATGGTGCTTTTTTCTTTTCCCACGGGGAGTAGATCAAATATCTTTTGACTTACGCAAATTATTTCTTTTGCTTTCTCAGCTGCTTTACGACTCATCCATTTGCCCAACTTCTCTCTCCAAGGATGAACGTCTGTTGTGTGGTTGATGTCACTTCCTTGAAAGGTAACAACGAGTGGCACATCGTGAAATAAGCTCGCGAAAAATGCTGTGTAGGTGCCGTAGTGGGCATGTATAATTTCAGGACGAAATGACTTTATTTTTCGTTGAAAGGATATCAATTGGTGAATGAATAGCATGGGTGATATCTTGGTATTGAAAAAGAAGATCTCACACTGATGACCTTCGTTTATAAGGTCAGACACTTGCCGTTTTGCAAATACAAAGGCTGATGGGGATGGGTGATAGGGAATGACGTGTAAAATTTTCATGAGGATTTCCTCCTAATTATACGTTGTAATATAGGATAACTCCACAATAACCCAACGGGTATCAAAAAGGCTTCATAGAGTATGGATTTTACACCCTCAGGACCTGATCTTACCAACATTGCACCAAAGCAGGTTATCATCACCAAAATGAAAATGCTGGAATTAGGCGGTAAATTTTTCCAAATGCGCTGGCCAATGATAAATGGGGACAGTAAAATGAAACCAAGAAGCATAGGGCCAAGAATTATCCCTGCCCAGCCAAAATTGATGATCCAAGCAGCAATGTGATTGATGGTAAATCCTTGGTCTTTGGGAAGGTTGAGCTGCTGGACGTAATATCCGTAAACATCTATCGGACGTTCTTTTCGAATAAATGACGGTATGAAAGAGAAGAATAAGTTGTTGAAACTAATACCCAATTGGGTTGGAATCTTGTAATGCACAACACCATATATTGAAAAGTGACCTGCAAACAACTCATTGCTGAATAAGATCCCACTGGCGGCGCGGAATATTTTATCACCCACACTGCTTTCTTGATAGGCTTTGGATATGTGGGGATTTGGTATTTTGTATTTTTTGCCTTGGTAAACAATGAACTCTTGATCGACCTTTCTTTGGGCTTCAAAGTTTTTTATTTTGACAACGATGGTATCCTGATGAATAATAAAGGTTGTGTCTCTATTGTTTTTACTTTCAATGGTCCTTTGGCTTTGAATAACGTTGTGATGGTTGATGAAGGTTCTATCTTCGCGAAAGATCTCTGCTTCGTTGATCTTTTTTTCTGTACTAACCAGTGCAGTTAGACCAAAGGCTTTTCCAACCACAGGAGATAAACTCCTAAAAGGGTCATTCAGGAAAAGTACCACAATCCATACGATGAGAATTGTAGAATACAATTTTAATTTAGCTCTGCTATTCTGATAGGGGTAGGAGATGAAAAGAATGGTCGCTAATCCGCATAGAAAGGCCTCATGTCTTGAACCAATGAAGATGAGGTAAAATTGCACAATTCCAAAGACAATCCAATACATCATGGGTAATGAAAAGGTTTGATTGTTTTTGATGGTATTTCTTAATTGAAAGGCCAATGGTATGGTCAATGATACCATCATTATCCAACAAGCCAATTGGTGGAGGGAGTAGTAGGGTACATGTGGAGATCGAATATTCAAATAAATCGACTCATTTAATATGAGGGAGTAAGAGATTACATCATAGACTATATAAATTGAGATGATTAGAAACATCATCGCAATGAAAGGAAAATACAAGATGTTTTTAAACGGTGTTTCTGACGGCTCCTCAGGTTTGAGTTGGAGTTTTTGTATTAAAATCAAAAGAGTGAGTTGTAGGGTGATGATGAACCCTCCAATGATCCAAATACTGAGCAAATAGTCCTGGTCCAATTGAACCATAAACATTTTTTCTAATAGATAGTGGTAGTGGATTCCAATTTTCTCGCCCCAGTGCGTAGTTTGATCAAATACAAAGAGCCAAGATCCCGCCAACGACCAGTAATAGAAGATACCAATGAAAATTGGAAAAACAATATTGGGATATTTTTTCCAAATGTGGCGCTGCAATCTCCAAATGGCAGCGGTTAATACAACGAGCGAAAATAGAATTATAGTGATCAATAGACTCAAATTTCGTTGGTGTTAAGTTAGCACACAACGAGTTTGGAAAGTTGGCGATTTTCAAAGCTTATTAAAAGTCTTTTTTTGATTGTTTTAAATACCAGAAATAGGTGAAAATTAAAATCAATGTTCCACTGATGGAGTACAAATAAAGCCCAATCTTGATGGATTCAAAGTGACTTCCAATGAACAAGCTCATGACTTTTAAGGCGATGTCCAATAATGATAAAAAGAATGCTGTTTGCTGTTTGTTTTCGATGATAGCCACAAAGGAAAAGGGCGTTACTGCAAATTGAAAAACAAACCAAAGGGAGAGAATTCGTGCAATTTCTCCAGCCTCTCGCCAAGGCTCACCTAGGATTAGAGCAAAAAGTGAAGGGCCAAAAAGGAAGAGTATGCCACCGATGATTCCGCCTCCGATAAAAAGTAATTTCGCTGTTTTGATGATCAACCATCGATAATCCAACTGTTGATTGTGCAATTGAGAGGCGTTGTTGTAGTGGACTACAAAAATGGTATTACTAATTAGGGTGATTGGGGACTGAAGTATCCTCCAACAGAGATAAAAAAGTCCAGGATACGGCTCGTCAAACAAATAGTAGATGATGAAAATGGTTCCACTGAGCTGAAGGGTTTCAATTAACCCTTGGGGTGTGCTGAACAGAATATAAGATTTGAATTCTTTGAGTGATGTAATCCAATTTTTCTTTTCTGCGTTTTCGATTAGTTTTTTTCCATTACCTATGGACAACGTCAGCGCTCCGGCAAGTTGACCCACAAGCATACCTACAATCAACCCCGTGCTTCCCCAAAGCATCCAGCCCAAAATTGCTGATGCTGATTGTAGAACCAAATTGTTGATGATTCGGTAAAGGCCACTCTTTTTGTATTGATTCTCACGGGTGCTTAGGAAATATAAAATTTGAGGAATGCTGACGGAAACAATTCCCAGTGGAATCCAAACAAGAATTCCGGTGTTCTGAAGCCATCCCAATATCCAGCCAATAAGAATAATCAAAGAGACGATGGTAGTAATGATGATCGAACTTTTGATGGCCGTGTAAGCAGTTGTAAATCTTTTTTCTGAACTGATTTGATGGGGAATTGCAAATTCTATTCGGAAAGTGGAGAAAACAGCCAAAGGAACAATCCAAGCATAAAAGAGTGAAAAAACGGAATAGTCTTCAGTGGTAAATACACGAGACAGTATGGGCATAAAAAGGTATGAAATGGCTTGGCCAATCCCCGCAGAGCCTGCCAGTAGGGCACTTTGTCCCAATTTTAATTCCTTGATTTTATTTTTTATAACCTCGAACAACTGTTTTTAATATTCAGTTTTAACCATATTTTTTTGCCAAAAATCCCATGATAAATCAGCTTGAATCTCCAACATACGAAGTCCATTCTGAACTTGGCATCCCATTTTGATTCCCTCTTTCATAAAACTTGTTTCAGCTGGGTTGTACACTAAGTCAAACAAATAGTGACTTTTTGTGAGTCCGCTGTAAGGTAGCGGAGGCAATTCATCTATTTTGGGCCATGTACCCAATGGTGTGCTGTTGATGATAAGCGGGAAGTGTATGAGACTTGACGCATCAATGCGCTCATAATCGAGGTGATTGTTTTTGTGAGGGTTCCTAGTCAAGAAAAATACTTCAATGCCTTTATCATTTAAAACGTGGACAACGGCTTTTGAAGCACCGCCTGTTCCAATGATTAAAGCTCTGGGATAGTGATTTTCTAGAAAGGGAAGAATGCTCTTTTCAAAACCTCCAATGTCCGTGTTGTGGCCAATCCATCTGTTGTTTTTAATGGCAACACAATTGACTGCCCCAACAGCGGATGCTTCGGGTGTTAGTTCATCAAGTTCTGAAATTATATCTTCTTTAAATGGTATGGTAACATTGAATCCATTCAATCCTAGTCGCTCTATAACCCCTCTGATATTGGATAAATCGTTGATTTCGATTTTCTGGTAGGTGTTTTCTAATTGTAAAGAGTGAAATTTCTGCGCGAAATATTGCGGAGAAAAACTATATTCTAACGATTTTCCGATTAAACCAAATTTTAAAATCATTTTGATTTGCCCATCAAATGTTTCAAATATGCAATAATCATGGGCATGATAGAGAGGAAAATGATGATAAGCACTACTGCTTCAAAGTGAGCTTTTACCCATTCATGAGACCCTAGAATGTATCCAGCGATGGTCATGGATGAAATCCAAAGTACACCTCCCATAATGTCGTAAGGCATGAATTTTTTCTTGAAATCCATATTGCCAACGCCTGCAACAAAGGGAGTGAAGGTGCGGACAATGGGGACAAACCGGGCCAATACAATGGCTTTGGTTCCGTACTGATCAAAAAATGCTTGCGTCTTGGCAATGTAACTTTCTTTGACCAAGGCTTTGCCTCCGATTTTCCAATTCACCACTTTGCTTCCTGCATATTTTCCAATGAAGTAATTACTGTGGTCTCCTGCAATGGCGGCCAGAGAGAGTAGGAGTATCAACGGAAATAGGGTGATGGCGGGATCTGGTGAGTCTGCCATTCTCGCGCAAATCGCACCAACAGCAAATAGCAGTGAATCTCCAGGTAGGAATGGCATGATGACCAATCCGGTTTCAATGAAGATGATGGCAAACAGAATAAAGTACAATGAGCTACCGTACAGTTGCAGCCAAGCATCCAAGTGGTCATTGATATGAAGTAATATATCCAGCAGTTCTTTCATATTGCACAGTTTTGCTCAGGTAAATACAAGTTGACAAAATGCTGTATTCCTCCTTCCAAAGAATAAATATTGAGGCGTTGAAGTTTTTGACGTAAAGCAAAAACAACGGCGTCGCTTCTCTTGCCACTATTGCAATGCACAACAATATCACCATCATGAATGAGATGAAGTTGATCCATTACATCGGCCATAGGAATGTGAAGCCCATTCAAAGTACAGTTTTCTATTTCGTAGTTTTCACGTATGTCAATCAATTGATGAACTTTTCCTTCATCCAACCATTGCTTGTAGTTTTGTGCTGAGATGTGCATGTGGATTATTGTTTCATTTTGGTCACAATTTCCTCAGGAAGAAATTGAAAAAAGGTATCACCACGTAAACCTCTCCTCAAACATTCCAGCGGAATTACCTCATTCTCCGCTATGTTGCCTAGGTTTACGTTGGCTCCCATGTGTTGAATAAAATATACTTGTTGTGCCTTTTTTGGAGCTTCCCAAATGATATTCTCCATTTTTACTTTTTGTAAAATACGATTGATCAACATCACATGTGCTTGACCATTGGGCCTGTATATTCCAACGGTTCCACTTTCTCTGGCTTCAGCAATGACCTTCCAACTTCCCGCTTGCAATTCCGTTTGCATCATTTTTATCCATTTGCTCGGAGAAATTAGGATACCCTCTTCTTTGGAGCCCACTTCTGATAAAACGGTAAAGTCTTTGGCCAAGTCAGCAATCCAGCCGCATTTGATATCGTGCGGAATGGAAATTGAACCATCAGAAACCTCAATAGTAGTTAAATTCAAGTCAGTTACGTATTTTTTATACGCATCGATTTTATTTCTCACAACAAATGCCTCAAACAAGGTTCCGCCCAAGTACACTTTCATTCCAGCGTCATGGTATAATTTTATTTTCTCTTTCAAATGTGGGCAAAAAGCAGATGTCCCAAATCCAAGTTTTACTAAATCTACATAATCTCCAGATGCGCTGATGAGATCCTCAGCTTGTCTCATGGAGAGCCCTTTGTCCATCACCATTGTTAAACCTTCTTGTCTCGGTCTCGTAGGTCTTTGAGGTATAAAATCCAATTCGTAATTCATATTCTTAATTGTCAAAAAATTGTGGTTTGTTTCGATAAACACTCCATTCCGCAATCAACGGGAATAAAGCAATCAATTCTTCATATTCATTTTCATCTGAAGGCGTATAGGTAGCATTGAACCAATCCTCAGCTTGAAGCAATTGTTTGTTGTAATAAAGTGCAATAACTTTTCTGGCTGTTAACATCTTACTGGTTGGATTCAATGCCAAACCAGATTCGATGACATTTAGGGCTTCTTGATATTTTTCCATACGAAGATGGATGTCTGCATATCCAGACCAAGACTCTTCATCAGATGCGTGATGTTGCACCAATGATTCTCCAATTTCTAATGCATCTTCATAGAGGTTGAGTTTACTCAATAATCGCATGTATACCAAAGCATATTCGTCATTGTTGGGGTCAAACTCAAATGCAATTCTCGCAAAGGCAAGTGCTTCAACATATTGCTCTTTGTAATCCATTACAACAGCCATCCCTAGATACGCATCAGCACATCGGTCGTCCAATTGAATGGCCTTTTGATACAAATCTTGTGCTTTTTCTACTTCTTCCAATTTTTCATAACATTCTCCCAAATGACAATAGGTGGTAGCGTCAGGAGGTTCTAAATGAAAGGTGGATTCAAGCGTGAAAATGGCTTGTGTATAATTTTTATTTTTAAACTGCGCTTGCGCCTTGTTGATGAGCGCAGGTGCAAAGTCTGGCATGATGGCTGTGCTGAATTCATACGATTCAATACTGGCCTCAAATTGTTCTAAATGTTGTTGTAGGTTTCCCAAGCAATACCACGCAGGAAAAGAAAATGGCCGGTCATCTACCAAGGACTCGAAAAAAGTAAGACCCTCAGCCATTCGATCCGTGCTCTCGTAACAATAGGCCAACTCGTACAAGAGTGTTTCGCTATCTGGTCGGTGCATGATGACCTTTTTGAGTAATGCTATTGCACGGTCAACTTTATTCGCATTTTGATACTCAAGAGCCAACTCAAGTGCTATATCATCATAGTTATCTCCATCAGCCATGAGGATGGCTTGCTCTAGATAGTGGATGGCTTTGTCATGTTCATGCAGTTGACTGTACACGACGGAGATAGCCATGAACCAGTCTAGCTTTTCTTCCTCCCAGCTTTCGGCTTTTTTTAGAATGACCAATGCCTTGTGCAGCTGCCCCATACCTGTGTATATTTCTCCTTCTCGAATTAATAATCCAAGATGGTGAGGAAATAGAGATTTCGCATGTTCAATGACCTGGAGTGCTTTACTAAATTGAAAGTGGTCACTGTAGTAAAAGGCGAGGTCTTCAAGTTCTTCCAAATCAAAGTAAAAGGACTTATTCTCCTTGAGCATTTGCTCAAAGCGGTTTAGAATTTGACGAAATTCATCTGATAAAAAAGACTCTTCTGCCATGTATATTATCTCCCACTCAAATATACGGACTCAACGGTAGTTTCTAGCCACAAAACTAATCAACATATGTGAAAAATTCATTAGTACTTCATCCAATAATAGAGGATTTTTATGTACTCGTTGTTGGTGTAGATTAAACCACTCTCTGATTTCCACCAGCATAGTGGATTGAAGTCCTTTTCAAACGCACCAAAGAATTTAATATTAATTTGCGACTCTCGGAATGGCGGTTCAAAGGTTCTTCTTAATCTTCTTAAATGATATTGCCCGGAAACAATGGTGATTTGTTGAATCTTATTTTTTTTGCAATAATCTAAAAGCAGAGTGGCTTCTTCTTTAGAGCTCGTTCCAGCTTCTATTTTTTTTATTCGATTATCGTCAACGCCGAGTTTTTTCATGCATTGTTGGGTCAGATCCGCCTCAGTTGTAATGATCCCCACCGCAGCCAATTGGCTAGGTTGGTTGCCTCCAGTAACAATAAATGTTGATTGCGGATATTCTATGGCTAGCCATGCGGCGGCTTTGCCACGCTCAGCACTATTTCCTCCTAAAACTGCATAAACAGGCGCAGAATAATCAGGATCATCTGCCACAAGAAAATATCCAATTGAGATCAAAATAGAAGTTCTTAAAAGGTAAATCGTAGCAAAAAAGAGTACCAAAAGAAAAATGACTATCCATCTTTTTTTTTGGTAAAATTTTTTTTCCGAATTCATGATTGTAGCGTTATCCATGGAGCAATTAGATCTTTCAATTGAATACTATTCATGTCCATCCCAACGCGATGGAGGGAGTGTAGGGCATGTTCAATCTCATTTTGATAGAGGATGTTCTTATTGTGATGCCAATTCTGTTGAGATAGCCATTCGGAAGCATTTTGTTCTGAAAGTTGAAATTGTTTGCTGATCTCTAGCGCTGTGTTTTCATCCTTTAAGAAATCCTTGACTTGTTCCTCAATAATAGCGAGTATGTGCAGGAGCTCAGTGGAATAAGCATTGATGCATCTTTCACTAGCGACTACTAAAAAGCTAGACCATGGAGCATTGAACTCACCTATTTTTTTGCATTGCCCATTTTGAACAAACGGCAAAGTCATCCATTTTTCCCAATAAAAATAATCGCAATCATTCTGCAGCGAAAGGATTCCATCTTGAAGGTGGTGAATAACTTTGAATTGATGATCGGCCAATTTTTTTCCTAAAATCTCACTGTGTATGAGAGGCATGAGGTGTGAGCCAGAACCTTTTCTACTCACCGCAACTTTTGTTGTTGCATCAAAATACAATTCATCCCTTTTACAAGAATAGATGCCCCATTGGAGTGGAGTTTCTATATAGCATTGGATTATTCTGGCTTTAAGTCCTCTTTGATAGGCAGCCAAGAAGCCTTCTGTTAGAAGAATGGCTACATCTAAATCGCCAGTGTGCAGCGCTTGGGTCATTGCACCGGTCCCACCTGGGAAGAAAATCCAATTGGTTTCTACCCCCAGACGTTGAAACTTTTGTCTTTGAAAAGCTTGAATCCATGGAAGATTAAAATGCTCAGGTACGCCACCTATTTTGAGGAAACTTGTAGTTTGCATCAATACCCTCCCTGCCATTTTCTGATGAACCACTCCGTAGAAAATGCCAAAGCTATAATGATGAAGATGGGCCACCAATCTATCCATTCCTCTCGATTACTTTCATCATAGGCAACAGAAACAAAATTCTGTTGCTGTCTCAAAATAGATTCGAGAGAATCCAATTGATTGGAGGTTAAAAATTGTGCTTTGGTTTCGTTGGATAAATTTCTGAGGACACCATGATTGGCCCATGTATTCATCATTTCCATTTGAATACTTTCCACAATAAAACTTCCAGATTGAGTCAACGATTGTGCACCATTATTGGCTTGTGCTTGGTAGCGATAACTGCCAGGTTCAAGTATTCCTAGGTCCAATTGATACCCAGAGTTGCTAGGTACAAAAGGATAATCTTTTTTCTCACCTTTTTCGTTCCAAAGGTTTAATACAATGTTCTGATCCAAAAGCGGTTTCATGCTCTGGTCATATAAGTTGGCTTGAAATACAACAGGTTGATTGTAAGACCAATTTTTCTTGGTATTTACTTTGAATAAATGATCTTTATTCTTATCCACGAGGTATTGTGCCCAAGAACCAATCATTTCATCAAATGCTTCATGGTTTTTAGATTGAATAAAGTTGGTCATGCGCCATCTCCATAATCCTTCACCAAAAACCAATCCTATCTTGGCCACATCGGCAGACTGAAATGCAACCAACGGAATGCCAGTGTTCAAATTACCCATTTGCTGTTGAAAATAGGTTACCATACCTGCAGCCAAATTGAGTTTTCCAAATGGAACACTTAATGGAGGCCATTGATTACTCTGCGATTGAACATTTTGTGGGATTTGGAAGTAATTGAATTTTGTATCAGCGCTTGGAGTACGTTCTTCTCTGTTCCCATTGGCCCCTTGAATATTCACGCCAGCCTGCAATAAATTGAAGAGACTGGGTTGTGTGCTTTGACTCCAAATAAAGAGACATGGATATTTATTCGACAATAAGGTATTGATCAATCCTACTTGTTGAGCTTTGTTGGGAAGTCCATGAAAAATGGTTAATCCATCTCCAGTCACTTTACCATTCCAATTATCTGCGGAGATGTACTCTGCCATAAAGGACTCAGAGTGATTAATGGATTGCATGAGAGCTAGAATATCAGGATGTGGAGCGGCTCCCACAATGGTGATTTTTTGACGGTCATCCAGAACTTCTATGTAGCAATCAAAGTGATTATTGGTAACATTTTTTTCACCTTTCAACTGGGTGATATCTATGGTGTACCGCTGAATTCCAAGTTGCTGGGATTGTGCAATGAACTGAACAGAATGAAAGGTCCTCTTTCCATCAGGAAGTATACTTTGTTTCTGGATAATTTGATTCTTGTGTTTTAATACTACTTCAACGGGTTCGTTTTGAGAAAGGCGGGTTTCAATATTGACCAGTAAAGGAAAATCGTTTCCTAAAAAAGTGTTTTTATTGTATTGTACATCACTGATAAAAATATCCTTATACATGTTTGTATCACCAATTCCAATGGTATGAATTGGAACTTGAAGATTTTGTGCGGCGTAAATGGGGTATTGTCCTTCATTAAAAAGGCCATCGGAAATCAATACCACTGCTGCTAAATTCCTTCCTGCATATCGTACACCAATTTTATCTAGCGCCATGGACATATTGGTGCTCGCTCCACGGGCGTTCAAAGAATCCCATCCATCGGATAAGTCTCCATCAAACGTATAGTAAGCAACATCCGATTGATTTGAAATAGCGGACAATTTTGATTGCAATTGACTAACCCAGTTTGGATTTTTACTTAAAAAATCGGCGTTTGATAAACTATTGTCATGTAGAACAACCGTAATGGGTTTTTCAATCGTTTGATGGTGGGTTTCAATAATCGGACGGATGAGTAAAAAACCTAGAAATGTAACCCCAATAAAACGCACCAAGACCAATGAATAGATGGTGTTGACAGAGAATCTTTTCCGTTGTTTTTCACGCCAGTAAGATGTGCCCGCTAGCACAATGCCCAGTAGGAAACAAAGAAAAAGCCAAAGTGGCGAGTATGTAGTGTAAATGGACAACGGTAGTGATTTACATTAACATACCACCGCAAACATGCAAGGTTTGTCCCGTAACATATGCACTCATGTTAGAGGCTAAAAATAAAGTTACATTGGCTACATCCTCTGTACTTCCACCCCTTTTCAAAGGAATGGTATCTCTCCACTTTTGCACCACATCCTCTGCCAAGGCTCCTGTCATTTCTGTTTCAATGAATCCTGGGGCAATGGCATTGCATCGGATGTTTCTTGATCCCATTTCCGCGGCCATACTCTTTGTGAAGCCAATGATCCCGGCTTTAGAAGCTGCATAATTGGCTTGTCCCGCATTTCCTTTTACACCAACAACTGAACTCATATTGATGATTGATCCGCTCTTGGCTTTCATCATGGGTTTAATCACGGCTTTGCTCAGATTGAAAACTGATTTTAAATTTACCCTCATCACTTCATCCCACTGTTCTTCAGTCATTCTCATTAATAGCGTATCTCTTGTAATCCCCGCATTGTTTACCAAAACGTCAACAGTGCCGAACTCTGCTACTACCGCATCAACAAGTGATTGTGCTGCTTCAAAATCTGCAGCGTCACTCTTAAATCCTTTCACTTTGGTACCATATGCACCTAGTTCTTGTTCCAATGCTCGCGCTTTTTCGTCTGATGATGCATAAGTGAAAGCGACATGCGCGCCCTGTTGAGCAAATAGAGTGGCTATGCCTTTACCAATTCCTCTTGAAGCGCCGGTGATGATGGCTACTTTTCCGTCTAGTAATTTCATATTATTTTCGTTTAAGCAAAGATAAGCATTCAATTTTTTAACGCATCTTGATTTTGTTTCTGCCCAAATCAAGTAAGCCTTGGTGTTCCATTTTTTTTAGTAACCTTGAGATCACTTCTCTGGAGGAGTGTAATTCACTGGCAATTTCTTGGTGGGTGATATGGATGGTTCCATCTTCTGACTTGGATATTTTTTCCTTGAGCCATTTTTCAAGTCGATCATCCAATTTCTGGAATGCAATGCTGTCTATAGTATGGAGTAATTCTTCAAATCTTTTTTGATAAGTTCTCATGATGAAATGCTTCCAACTGGGATATTGATTGCTCCACTCATCCATAATCCTTGTAGGCAAAGCAATCATTTTGGTATTTTCTTCTGCTATTGCCCTGACAGAACTTTTTGCATCTCCCATGCAGCATGTGATAGACATGGCGCAAGTTTGACCTTCATGAACATGATAAAGAAGTAGTTCTCTTCCGTCATTGTCCTCTCTTAAAATTTTAAGTGATCCACTCAAAATCAAAGGCATCATTTTGATGTATTGGCCTATATCAATCAATATCTCACCTTCAGGGATTTCAATTATTTGCCCTGTTTCGGCAATGGCTTGCTTTATGCTCTTTTCGTACAAATCTGTAAATTGAGCAGATAATAATGCCATGTCTTCGATATTGATCTCTCTTGTTTTCATGAATGACAAATTTGATGAATGAAATGACTCATTTTCTCAGTTAATTTTTTTCTGCTGAATGCCGAAATATCAGCATTTTGATTACTGATTTTTCCTTTGCTCATATAGGTAGAATGCCAATTTAATAATTGTTCTTTAATGGTTATGATCTCATTAAAGTCAAAACAATGGCCTGATCCGGTTTTGATTAGAATTTCATTCATCTCCCCATCTTTTGGCCCTATCGCCAATATCGGACGCTTTGCTGCTAGGTATTCAAAGAATTTTCCTGTTAAAATACTTTTTGCATTTCCGCTATTATTCACCAAAAGGAGTAAGATTTGACTGCGTTGTTGCACCTGAATGGCTTCATGATGGGGTAGATATTCTTGAAATCTAACTTTGTCTTTTAAGTCAAATAGGTCAATGGATTTTTTGACGCTGATATCTACTTTTCCTACCAGTTTGATAGAGATATTTTTCCTGAAATTCGTATCCTCTTCACATGCAAGTTGAATGGCCTTCCAAAGATTGTCATGATTTCGTGATTTGGGAATACTCCCCACATGCACCAATTCAAAAATAGGATCTGGGGTTATGCCCTCCGGGAATTCTTCATCATAACCATTGGGTATCCACTCGCACGATTTTGCTCCTTTGCGGGTGAAATCTTTTTGATCAAAACTAGTTACAGTGGTAACCAAGTCAGCTGATTGCAATACTTCTAGCTCCAACCGGTGGTGCTTTATATCAGCCCATCGGGTAAGCATCAATTGGTCATAAAAGTCAATGTTTGTCCAAGGGTCTCTAAAATCTGCCAACCACGGAACTTTGCAATTTTCTTTAACCCCTTTGGCAATGAGATGCATGCTGTGAGGAGGTCCTGTTGAAACAATGGCATCAATTGGATTTTCTGCTATGTATTTTGAAAGAAATTGAATGGAAGGTTGTACCCAAAAACAACGGGCATCGGGAATAAAGAAATTCCCCCTAATCCAAACACCGATGCTCTCTGATTTTTTTGGTTTCTCACTTTCACTCAGAAATCCAGTATTTATTTTTTC
>JACCDO010011433.1_pt1 | contig 22721 bp, 20 predicted proteins | sample 7446101 | NCBI WGS metagenome assembly JACCDO01 (sample SAMN15323440, study PRJNA562643) | freshwater metagenome | isolation source: river surface water | place: USA:Blue River Watershed | collected 2017-08-16
ATCCCATGAATCAGCGCGTTCTATTTCAAATCTTTCAGTAGAATAGGATGAGATGATAGTTGTAGGTACAGTCCTAGCTTTAGCTAACCAAAAACCTATTAACCATTTAGCTTCTTGTGGGATAGTAGGATAATCGTCTAAACTCTTATCAAAGTCAATTAAAGGCAAGTCTAAAATTTCTTCTTTTTTGGCTTTTATTAAATAGTCCCATATACCACAAATAGCATCATACTTGTCATATAGCTTAACTTGTTTATAGTGATAATGAAGTGCATAACAAGCTGATCCTGCAAATGGTTCTATTAAGACCTCATGTTGAGGTCTAGGATAATGTTTAGCTAAAAAATATTTACTACCAAAGTAACTAAAAAATGGTTTAAGTGGTTTCATTTTTTTTCCTTTATATGATGTATATATATGAAACTATATATTATAGGAGATTACTATGTTTCAATCAAAGATCGCTTCTTTAGAAGCAAGAATTGCTAGACTCGAATCTAGATTACAAGGTCGCTCAAAACAAGCAGCTTTCAGCTATCCCGCTTCAATGATGGTACAAATCCTCAATAGATACTCTTCTCCCCGTACAGGTGGTGGGGGTTGGGTTTGGGAAGAAAGAATGGGAAGAAATTTCATTGGTAATGGACCTGAAGGGGTTGCAACCGTTACAATCAACGAAAGAGGCGAAGATTATATTGTCCTTATTGACTTTAGCAGTACTAGCGATATTTCTATTGGTAGTTCTGAAAGGTTAACTTTCCCACAAGGTTCAAACATCAGATTTATCGGTTCTAGAATTATTGCTAAACTTAATGAAATGTCTGGCAATTATTAAAATATTTCTTGTATGATTAAACATAGGAGATTTTCTATGTTTAAAACTACTCAAATAAATGATTTTATCATCACCGATTTTATAGATGATTCTCAATATAAATATGTTTTAGGCGACTTACACGATTTAGATTGGGAAATGTCTTTATCTGGCGCTTGGTTTCAAGCTATTCTATTTTGTAATAAGTTAAGTGAAATATATAATTTACCTTATGCTTATCTTGTATTTAAAGATGAAAAAGGTAATTTAGAAGCTGAAGATACAGGTAAAAATGGAATAAGATTACCTAGTCCAAAACTTCAAATTGATCTACATGAAAATGAATTGACTGAAGAGAATGACAAAGGTAATAAATTTAGGGTGTGGATGTATTCTTCTCAATCCAATAATTAACTCCCCTTCTTGCTGATGCTTCATTCTTATATCCTACCATAGTCGCTACCTCTGACCATTTAAGACCTTTTTCTCTTAATTCAAAAGCGACTCTACCTCTACTTTTTCTCGTGTTATCTATTTCTATTCCTGTCCTATCCCTATATTTATAGAAATTGTCTCTAAGAGTTCTAAGGGGCATACCTAATAGTCTTGCTATATCTTTATGTTTCATACCAAGTTTTGCAAGAGTATACGCATATGCTATTATTTTGCTATTATTTGGCTTATGCAAGTTATTTAAAACTTCCCATTTGTATGCTTTTCGCCTAGCATTTCTATCACTTATGCCTAATACTTCACCAACATCGACCCACTTCATACCTTGAGACTTTAATTCATAAGCTAATTTCCATCCCTCGTAGTCAGCTTTCATTTCTCAATCCCCTTTATAGCTTCATATATATTCCTATATTCTTCTATATTATCACCACATTCAACTACAACTTTCTTAATCGCTTGTCCTTTATAATCTAAAGTCATGTTATATAAAGTATAACCTATATTGAAGTCTACTTTTATGATTTCAATATTGGGAGGTTTTATATCACTTTCAGATTTAAGTATATTTGCACCAAGTTGGTTTTTTAAAATACGAGGGATTGCATTTTTATGACTATACATACCTATATTGTAAGGTATATTAATATTATTGACTTTCATATCTACACTTCCTTGTGAGATTTACGATGAATATGAGTGAACAAAAAAAACTTTTTGAACATATCTTTAATACCACAGAAGGTATTACATTACTAGATGTTGTTGTTTTACCTAGTGTCTTATCCACTGATACGACCCATCAAATTAGAGTTGAATATAAAAACCCTAAAGGACTGACTGTATTAAATGTGAATATAGATGAGATACTTATTAAAGAAGTAATTTTAAGAGTCCATGAAGGTGGCAGATTACCTTATGGTGAATATACTAAAGGTAGAGTTATAACAAGACTAGGTGATTTTAGGGGTAAAAAAATTAAAACAGATGTGGTGGATAAGTTAGCTTATGAATGTTCTTATTCCTAATGTTCAAAAAGTGGCAATTTTGAACATTACATATAACCTATTGTTCAAAAACAGCACTTTTTGAACATTACATATATTCTTTTTCTATAAGTCCTATTAAATTATTCAATGTAACACTCACTTCTTTAAGTTCTGTGTTCCCTATAAACTTAGCTACTGTAAATACTTGATTCTTTACATCTAAGACTTCTTTTAAGCACGGCTTCTTTGTCACTATTTCTAAATCTTCTAATAGAACATTTACAGGTGATAAATACTCTTGCTCATATAACTGCTCCATATGAGCATTAATGTGTGTGATTACATTATTCTTTACAGCATATTGTAAAGACCAACAATCTTCAAAAGACATCATTGAATTTACCATGTCTCTTAAATTAAATAAATGCTCATAGAGAGCCTCATTCTTTAAAGTCATTTTTAATATATCCTTTCTTATGCTATATTATAGTTTATGCTATATAGGAGTTAAAAATATGTGGTTCGTTTATGTAATACAATCCCACCAAAAAAGATATAATAAAAAAGGAACTAAAGAATTACCAGGTTTTTATTATGTAGGTTGCACTGTTGATCTAAACAGAAGACTCAGGCAACATAATGGTGAAATTCAAGGTGGGGCTAAATTTACATCTCAATATAGACCCTGGTCTCCAAGAGCTGTTTATGGTCCCTATCCTAATAGGTCTATCGCTATGAAAGCTGAAAAAGCTCTTAAATCTAAGAGAGGTATATCGAGAACTCAATGGACTTTAGAAGATAGTAAATATTGTTGTGGTCCAGGGGTAAATCATGAATGGGTTTTATTAAACAACAGCCTTAAACAAATTGGTGTACCTACGACTTAATCCGTCAATACTCTGTAATTTACCAGCATCGACTAAGGGCCATAAATACTTACTATAATAATTTAGTGATCTATGTTTTCCTGACCCATATGCAAATCGTAAATATTCTTCTTTACTCAACACAGCTTCAAAAATCTCATATCTTGTCATTGCCTTTTTAGCAGTCAATTTCAAAATCTTCTTGATTACAGGATCTGTATAATTCAATACCTTGCCTGCACCACTCTTAAATACAAGTTCAGTGTTATTATCAATCGTAATAACAAAATCTCCTTCATTTGTACCTAAGGTAAGAAACCCTCCCTTTACAAACAAATCAGCAGGTTCATTCTTCTTTAAAAGAAAAGATTGACTCTTCATCTCGGATGATTTTCTTACATACAATAAACCTGTGCTGTTTGGCACTAAGATTTCTAACCCATCTTCATTTACTCTTAAAGTCATGGTTGTCTTAACATTATAGTCTCCAACTCTAATGGTAGACTTACCTTTAACTTTAAAGTTTACGGCTTGAATTTCATGTTCTCCAGCTTTGATTAGCATAACTTCTTTCTCCTTTAGTTTGCTTTTCTAAGAAACATTGTCATTGCTTTGAAAAAGTTAATCTCTCTATAATACAGATCATCAAATAACTCTCTCGATGTTTTTGTTATATGTTTTCCTAATTCAGTAGACAAAAAATTTTCATATTCTTCTACTTCTTCTTTATTTACTCTCTCTATAAACGACCCTCGATCATATTCCACCATAACATACGGATTGGTAATTAACCACCTATCCTCTTCTTTTTCCCATTCCCACCTTAAATGATCTATTTGAATATATCCCTTATCCTTTAAGGTAAGTGTTATATAAAAAGGACCTTCTTCTCCTTCTATTACCATATCACAACCATCACACTTAAGATTTTTTAAGTCATCTGTGTCAAACACTAATACTTCTAAATGAAGTTTACAAACACCATCCTCATAAGTGATATAATTATAGACATCTGAACCAATATACTCAGCATATTCTTTTAAGGTCATATATCTGTTGAACTTAATAAATTGGTGTCTTCTTGAATCTAAAGATATTTTGTTATACATTTTTTAATATCTCCTTTCTTGTATATTGTCTTATATTATCTAAAAAAGGATTTACACAAATTATGCCCGCTGCACCCCTTATTTCTTCTTCTATCTTATCTTCTGCCCCTCTCACAGGCCCCGATTGGATTAAAACTACTCAAGTCTTAGGTATCTCTATCTCTTCTTGGCTACTATCTTCTGTTAAAGTTAATACTTTTGACTCAGGATCTGCTGGTGTTGGCACTATCACAGGCACTATATTTGTCTTACCTAATACTGCTATTATAACCTCTGCTTTTGCTACTAATGGTAATATCGGACCTGATGTCCCTATTATATCCCAAGCTATCGCTACGGGTCTTAGTACAATCCCTTATACATTCACTGGTATATCCCCACTTGTTTCTAATGGTGCTACTATTAGCACTTCTATCCTAGCCCCTTACCCTACTCTCTTAACTATATTAAACGCTACTTTTGCTTCTTTCCTTATGACCCCTTTACCTAATATTGTAAATAGTTATGCTCTTGGTATCTCTAATTTATTTCTAAGTGCAACGGGTACCGGGTTTATAGTAGGTGCTCCTATTGTTCCACCTGCACCTGCTTCTGGTATTTCTGTTTGTAATCTGGTCTAGGATACTTATAAAACCACATAAAAAACTCGTGGTAAGACTTAATATCGACTATTACCCCATCTATACTATCTCTCCCCACTATAACACCTTCCCCCATTATAACTTTCTTAAATATTGTCCTATATTCTACTTTATTCTCCTCACTCATAAAAATTTTCTTTAACCACCACTTATACATCTCTCTCAATTCCAATTCTAACATATCCACTGACTCTAAATACTTATCAAATAAACTAAAATTATAAGGTGCATATGTTAAAACCTTACTCTCTGAGAAATAACCAAAATCACACTTCCTTGATAAAGTAAATAGCTTATCCTTATCTCCTACCTTATCTATCCCTTTTCCCAATAAAAACCTCTTAAAACTCTCTCCCTTGTCCTTCATAAAGTTTAAATCCTCTATCTTACTTAACTTGTCTCCTAATACTCTTTCTTCCCTATATTTAAAGATATACTTCTTGTTATCATACCCTTGTCTATAATCATTAATCATTTCTATCAAATCAGTAAAGTCTTCTCTGTCTAACTCAAAGACAAAATAGAGATACTTCTTAATCACAAAGATTAACTCTCGGTATAAGACACCTTCTTTCTTAAACATATCTGAAGGTGCTACACCCCAATCTATATCTGTTTTCATCAATAAGGGTAAAAAGATATTAGTGGGGAATAATACATAAGTGCTTTTCTCTACTAAAAGCACTAAATCTGGAACTGAATCAAATCTCTTTAAGTAATATAGCACTTGTTGTAATACAGAGGCTATATTCTCTCTGTTTAAGAGAAAACAATCAGCTTTAGCTTCTATGAGAATTTTATATCCATCAGATAAAGTTAAGACACCATCACATTGATGTGGTTTAGACCATTCACCACCTAAATGTTTCCTAAGTTCATTTCTATATACGGTCTCAATAAGGGATTCATTCCCTAAAGCTGATTCTATTTGCGTAATCATTTGTTTGTTCATTATATTTACCTCTTATGGTATAGTGGGTTTAATCTTATTATATTAAAGGGAGATTCTTATTATGATTATTTTAGATGCTCGTAGTGCTGAAGGTAATGTATCTACTACTAATTTACCTCATAGAATTATTGTAGATAGGACAGCATATAAAGCAGGTACTTTATGTTTTGGTGAAAATGAAACAGAATATTTACTCATATCAGCTAATAACTCTAAAATCAGATGGACTAATGGTAAAACTTACACTTATTCTCTATCTAAATTATCTACTGATGATCTAGGTATTACCACTTATGAAATAGACACCCTAGATGCCATTAAAGATATTATTACTCTTTTATCTAATACTACTTTTAAAGCACCTAATAAAGTCTTATCTGATGATGAGACTTTAACTCAAATGGAATGTGTTTTAGAAGAACCTAAATTTTGGTGGACTAGAAATGATGTCTATAAGAAGAGATTTGAATATAAAGGCACTAAATTTGAATTACTAAAAGGTAGTTCTGTTTCTAACATAGGTGTTGTTAAAGATGGTCTTATAACTACACCTAAAGGTGTTATTGGGTCAGTAGGTGATGTAATTAAGATTATTCGTATAGGTAATGACTTAATAGATGCTTCTCCTTTTAAGACTTCTTTAGTTGTTCAGTCTATAAATGACTATACTGATGACTGGTCTGCTTATGATAGTTTATATGGTCTTGATGATTTTTCTATAAAACTTAATCCTAGTCTTATAGGGTCAGATTTAGGTAATTCCATTTGGTTTTATAATATGAGTCTTGGAATCTCCAGTACAGGAGTACTAAATATTTATAGTACTATATATAGTACTAATATATATAGTTACAGTAACTATTATATTAATCCAATCCTAAAAGAATATGAAATTCCTTTATTGAGACTTGGAACTCAATCTTATCTTAATGTAAATTTTATAGATGATATAAGTGAATTACCCGTAAGTCTCGAAGATTCAGAGTGTTATATAATCAAGTCTACAAGTCAGACTATTGTTTATAATCCTAATAATTTAGATCTTATTTTTGAAGGTCTAGTCATGACTTCAAAACCTATAAGTTTTATAGATGGTATAGACTTAAACTCTAGTCTCTCAAATGTACCCTATAAAAGTATAGGTCAAGCTGGTGTAGATATTTTATATGATGGGTCAGGGTTAGATGATGGAGACCCAGATAGTGTAAGACCTAATGGGTCAGGTTATATAACAGGACTAAATAATAGATATAACTTTGTAGTCAGTTCTCTAGGTCATCTTATTAAAGTATATAAAAGAAATTATAGCTCTGATATCCCAACTAGAATTAAAAAATTCGTAGGATATTTAACCCTAGTCCCCAATACTGACTTATTCACTATTACTATTAACCCCTCCCTTAAAGAATATGTAAACCTACAAGGTGGGTCTTTTAAATTTATACAAACCTCAGTCCCCTTAAAATCTTATCGCTCCTCTCCTACCCTATATAGCAACTTACCTGAACCCTATAATATCACCCAAGACGGTAATCTTATTATCAGTGTAGATGGCACACCTACTACTATCCCTTTATCTAAAAGTACAGACCAGTCTATCGCTGACCTATTTACAAGTATCTCTGGATTATCTAGTGAAAATGGTTATATCAAATTAAGTGGTAATACATCTATTGCTGTTTTAGATACATCTGATGTGTCTATATTACAAGATTTAGGTTTAGTTCCTAATAGCATTACAGGAACTGGATATGCTTATAATACAGGAGTTATGATAGAAGTAGATATGGCTTCTAAAAAGACAGCTTATGATTTTAATTCTACTGTTCTCTTAGAGAATGAAGTTGTCTCAGATAAGCTCACAGCTTCACCATCTCTCTTTATAGATTTTAAACCAAGAATTGACTATAAAGGCTATCTTAAAAATAAGTTCTTTAAAGTAGGCACTAGGCTTTTAACTGAAAACCAAGATGTTAAATATTACTTTGAAGATAATCGTATTCTCTTTATAAAGAATACAAGCACTATCAATAAAATCTATGAACCTACAAGTATTATTCCTCTCACACCAGGTGTCTTACCTAATACTACTAGTATAAAGTTATCTCAAGGTGGTGTTTCTCAAACACTCGTAGAAGGGGATGATTTTGATGTAGATACAAATTCAGGTAATGCTAGACTCTTTACTAGACTCGGTGGCTTAATTGAAGAAGGTTTTAGAGCTACTATATCAGGTAATGACTACACTCTCGAAACAGCTTCCTCTATTATCTCTATTGGTGATTGGATTTTCTCCGATCAAAAATACTTTAAAGTTGAAGATATTAACGGCAGTACCCTTACTCTCTCTAATACCCCCACAGATACCTCTTGGAAAGCATTTAAAGGCTATTCCGAGCCTAACCCTACCATCCTCTCAAATGAGTGCTTTATTTCGCTAGATAATAGCAGAGATTTCGTTATCATTTATAAATTATACAAAGTTGTAAATACACTACTTGAATTACTCCCTAAAACTAAAACACCTAATATTAAAGCTAGACTAGCTGACCATACTGAAATAGATATTACTATCCTATCCCCAGTTTCTTTAGGTGTAGCTAGTGAGACCCTATATGTAGATATAACTGACCCTAGAGTTATAGATGAGAGTTATAAGTTAAAAGTAGGTGCTAATCTATTTGTTTTAAACACAGATTTCTCAGTAGATGGGATTACAGGTGAAATTACCTTTATTACAACAATAGAAGATACAGACGAAGTTATCTATATTCCACTCCCTATGACTGACCCTACAACAGTAGAAATTAGTCTTATAGATGAGAGTGAAACTTATCCTAATGGTATTACACCTACCTACTTAACAGAAATTATACCTACTAATGAATATGTAATCCAACCTAGTGATGGAGGTATTAGTTTTGTTAAACCCTTAGATGCTAGTATTTACTTAGAAGTGTTATACTTCCCTAATGAATATAGTTATGACGGCACTAATGAAAACCCCATCTATGAAACAATTCTCTTCTCAGTTAATAAAGAAGTAGCAACATCTACGGCTAATCCTCTTATCTATACCTTTAATAGTAATAACTATGAAACAGAAAGTACAATTACACCTTCAGTATTTGTAGGGACTAGTTTATTGGGTTATGGAGGGTCAGCTACAGCTACGATTGACTTTACAGCAAAAACAATTACTTTACCTAGCTTACCTGAAGAAGATGCTGATGGGAATCCTTTACCTGTTTATATTACATATAGCATTAAACAAACAATAGGTGGAGAAACTACTTGTAGAACAGCTGAACCTATGTTCGTCCCCTTAAATCAAGTCTTAAAAGGTGCAAATTCTTTAAACCTTTATAGAGATTGTACTTCACTTGTATCTGTAGGTAGTGTTTTATATGTTCCTAATTTCTTATTTGTAGCAAGTAGTGTTGTATATGACACCACCACTAATATCACTACTATAACCTTTACCTCTAGTGCTGATGATAATTGTGGTGCTAAAGCTAATAATGAAACCACTGCTCTTGGTGTCTTATCTAATATCAATATCTTTGCTAGTCTATCTTCTCTTAGTGGTATTACACACACCATAGATGCTAAACCTAAATCTCTCGAACTTATTATCAACGAAGATTTAAGAGATATTGTTTATGTAGGCACTCTTATCTATCTTAATAATGCCGATCTATATAGAGTAGATAACATTGAATTAAATGAAGATAAAACTAAGTCTATCATCACTCTAACAAATAAACTTAAAGCATATACCAGTATCACTTCTATTTTAGTTTCTATAAGACCTGTATATAATCAAGGCGATGTTAAGTTATTTGGTAAAGGACCATATCTTACAAATTATGATGCTAAAGTAGTTAGATATACAAATGGTTTAGGTGTAGAATTAGTTAAGGGTGTAGATTATACTATTGTAGAAGGAACAGGTGAAGTTAATCTAATTACTTCTTCTATACAACCTAATGTCACTTACTACTTTTTACATACAAGATTAAGCATTATTTACCCAAAAATAGAAAATGGCATCACTTTATATCCCACCTATAAGGCAGTTTATACAAATACCATAGCTTGTCCTTATGAAAATAAGCAAATGTTAGCTAAAGCTGTTATCTCAGAACCTGACCAATTTGCTTTAAGGATTGTTTCTCCTAGTGTATATGAAGGAGAAATATCAAGTGAGTTAGTACCAGCTACTACTTCGGGTCGTAGAACTAAAACAAAATCTAAAAATGGTCGCTCTCTAGGTCTATATGATGGTCTAGCTAAAGATATTATAGCAAGAACTAATTTAGATTTTTACCATAGTCTAGTTAATGTCTTAGAGAACTTAACAGGTCATCTAGTAGGTGATCAAGACGGACAATTAAAATTTGATTTAGACTCAGCTGACTATAATGTAGCTAATGGTGTAGTAGATAACCTTACAGGTGAATTAAAACCTAGCTATGTAGCATTAGATTTAATAAAGTCTTTTAATAATCCCACAGGTCTTTTACCTAGTGATGCCCTAGTTAAAAATGGAACTATAACTAATGGGACTTTATATGGAACTGACTTAGACCTAGATGACATAGATAGTGTTTTCAATAACCAGAAATCTTTAATCACAAATCAGATAGACGACATAGTGTTGTATTCTTATAGAGTGAGTAGAAGATTAAAATTAGGTCTTCCTCCTAGTATAGAAACCACTATATATCCTAAATGGAGACCTTTATGGTTAGATAGTGTATATAGTCGCTTATATCCGGAAGAAACACAAAGTGCTTATTTCTTAGCTTCAGGAACTTTAAAGAATAAGACTAAAGGTCGTATTGTAGGTAGTGTTTCTAATAGTGAATATGAAGAAATAGGAGGTATTACAGCCATAGACATAGAAAAGAGACCTTCTCGTTTTAGAGTATGGGATTATTCTAAAACAGGATATTCAGGTGTATCTACAAGTCCTACTTTAATATTAAGTGCCGTTCCTTTAAAAGAGTTCCCTTTAGATATAGATGGTAATCCTGACACTACTAAATTTATCTCTAGTGGTGGAAGTGTATATGATGTATCTAGTGGTAATGCTGAGAGAAGATATAGTGGTTTAACAGTAGGGTCAGCTTTATTACATGGTATTTATGGACAAGGGTTTTCATCAGTAATAAACAATAGTGATCTTGCTGTTGTAGATTTTGATGTACAACCTCGTGTAGCAAGGGTTATGGATATTATAGATGGGTGTTATGTAGTTTTATCTTCAGGTAGTTTAGAGTCCTTTGATGGTATTTTTGAACCTAAAAGAGGAGATACTATTGTAGAGAATTTCTCAGGTGATATAGACGACACAGCACCAAGTAATCCTAGTTATAGACCAGGTTTTGATATAGGTGTAAATTATAAGACAGGTGCTTTATATAACAATACTTATCCTAGTATCAGCGACCCCAACTTCCCTGTTAAAGAATTATTAGAACAAAACCCACCTAGTGGCGGGGCTTGTTTAGGTGGTGTTGTTAGGTTTAATAACACCTTAACATCACCTTTTAACTTCCCCGCACTAAGAGGGGAAGATTTAAATGATAGCGGGGATGAGTCTTTACCTTTTAGAAAAGTAGAAGATGAGTTAAGTGTAATTTCAGGTATGGGGGATAGTATAGTCAGTATGCTCACTAAACAGACTTTAGGACAATATGTATATCCTGATGAGATAAGAGGTGTTGGGGTTAATACAGATGGTGTAGTAACAACAACAGCTGACTTAACACCTAGTGGTAGTGCAACTAAGTCAGCAAGTGCAGGTGATTTAATTGTAATCGCTGATAAAGGCTTCCATGAAATATCTGATATTAATGGTAGTGAGATTACATTCCCAAGATTTAGAAGTGATATCCCCGTAGGTAATAAGATATTCTACAAGATATTAAATTTAGTGGGTTATGATGCTTCACCTACTTATGCTAATGGGATAGTGATACAAGAAGATATTTCATATAGTGTCTATCCTACAATAGACTATGTAGTAACAAAAATCACATTCCATTTTGATTTTGAAAACTCAGATATGTATAACACTTTATTAGCATTACCTGGAACACAACAGAGAAGACTTGTTATTAAGTTAATAGACACCACAGGTGCTTATGTAGGACAAGAGTTAATAATAATAAGAGGAGCGAGTTGGTCTCTAAAGTGTAATGGGATTACACTACTTGCTAATTTAGATGCTATTATTGGTAATGAAGTATATTTTAGAACAAGTACTACTATATTTGATTGGACTGGTATTACCTATACACAAATAGTGCCTCTCATAGAAAAAAGGTCAGCTGTGTATTCATATACAGTAGATTTAGATGTTTCTGATTTTGGGTCTACCTTAGCAAGTATAGATGATGATAGAGTGACTTTTAATATTGGTGAAAGTTATGATTTTGACTATATGAATGTAAGAGGAACTGAAGTATTAGGTAATACAGATATATCTACAGGTCTAGCTATTTATAAATGTGAAATTACACTAGATGATAGTAGTAAATATGAAAGTGATATAAACCATATAGATGAAGTAAATGCTAGTGAGCCTTTCACCTTTATAGATTTACCTACAGATAACACAAGTATTCAAGTACCTTCTTATGAGGGTAATGGGAATGTAGAATTAGGAACTGATTTAGATTTCTCTATCATGTTAGGTGCAGAAGTAGATACGAGTGCTGTTATCTATAATGGAACAGCTAAAGTAGGTGCTTATAGTGATACATCTAAGTTAAATATCTTACATAGTCCAAGTGCTAGTATAGATAGTATATTAGCAGGGGATTTTGTTAAAATCCGTAATGGTTATGCTAGTGGGGTATATAGAATAGAAGAAGTTGTAAATTCTACAAGAACAACATTAACATCACAAGCAGGTGTAGGTTGGTGTACTTTTACATTCCCAAGAGTACAAGATATTACTATTGTAGGGTCAACAGTGACAATTACAACAGTAGTAGATAGTTCTAGTTTATTTAGTGGTCTTGCAGGTGAATTATTCTATATTCTAGTCAGTGACCCTACCACCCCAGCTTTAGCTCAAATTTATTCTTTTACAGGTCTTGTCTCTGGGGATAGTATAACTTCCGATACAAGTAATTGGAAAGACCATTTTGATAATAGTGTACTTACAGATGAGAATATTTTAAGTGTAGGTGGCAAATACATCTCTGGAATTAAGAAAATACCTGTAAGTTTAATAAGCACAGGTAAATTTGAAACAGAGATAGATTTTACTATTGTAGGTCAAAAGATTGTAGATGAAGTAGCAGGGGATGTAACTACTACTAATCCAACTTATTCTAAGGCAGTGGGTTATATAGAATTAGATGATGGTTTAGGGACAAATTTATTTGGTGCTACAAATAAATACCCTATCTTAAACACATCTGATCTTACATTAACACTCCCACAAGGTATTTATATAGACACTACCTTGCCAAGAACATCAAATGACTTAAGTGATATGAATGATTTTGGTGCTGTTGTAACAGGGATTATAGGTTTAGATGATATAGGTTTAGTAGGAACACCTGCTAGTGGTACATCACAAGTGGCTAATATAGTAGTATATAGACCTAGAAGATTCTCACCTATATTTAAAACACTTTCACAAGACTTTGGAAAACTTAAATTCTTTTATGAGTTAAGACAAGGGTTAGTAGATAACATAACAAACACAGGCACAGTATTTACATTAACAGCAGATAAGGTAGATAGTGAGTTAGTGTTAAGTGCTAGTGGGACAGATACACAAGTGGGTAATTTCTCTGAGGTTTTAAGTATAGGTGATAAAGTCTTTGTATATGATAGTCAAGATAGAGAAACTCATGTGTTAAGGGTTACAGAAGTAGCAGATGGGTCATTTAAGGCAAGTCTTATAAGATATAATAAGACATATACACCTTATAGATTTGAAGTATATAAACAATCACCTGATATAGTGCCTATAGAACAGAGTCTACAACAATTTATAGATTTATGTTTTGATGTTACTGCATCGTCATCAGCATCTGTTGTTAATGATAATGAGATAACAGATATATCAGTAGAGTTTAATGATATATTAGAAGGGGATTATATAGTAGTAGACCCACAGGGGTTGTTAATAGGTGATGAGTATGGTGCACCACCTAAAGGTTGGTCCGGTGTTTTAGGAGGGGATGCTGGGGATATATCACCTTTAGATGATAATAGAGGTGTGTATAAAGTAGTTTTATTAACAACAACTACAATAGAAGTAGAGCCTGTAGTAGGGTCAGTGGGAATGAATCCTTCAAGTGTTTTATATATACTGCCACCACAAGAAGCGACAGGTCTTGTAGAAGAAGCTAGTAAGTTAAGAATAACAGCACCTGCTATCAATGGTAGTTATTTAGACCCTAGTAGAGATTTATTGAAGTCAATAGAACCATTTAGTTATAGGGTGTTAAGGTCTAGGGGGATATTAGAAGTAGGTTTATTAGAAGACCTACTATATTTGAGAGAAAGGTTATTGTCTTTTATAGAGAAGATGAAGAATTTAACCTTATTGAAAGAGTCTACATGGGATATATATGTAGATGAGGAGCAGTATTTAAGTGCAGGTGTAAGTGATATGACACATCCAAGTAATGAGTATTTAGAGGGTATTGTAGGTAGGGTAAAGAGTTTATATCCTAGTGATATATCTATAGGGAATACAGCAGAGTGTTTAAGTTTATTAGAGAGAAGGTTTATGTTGGAAGATAGTAAGTTGGTGGAGGAAGATTATATAGGTGAATTAAATACATTGATAGGGTTATATACTTTAGTGGAAGATAGGATAGATGAGAATGAGTTGAGAGAAGAGAGGTATAATTGGTTGAATATTCGTTGTAATTTAATAAATGGGTCATTAGTAGAGATGAAAAGGAGTAAATGAAAATGAGTGAATGGAAAAAAGGTTCTGATAAAGTGCCACCACCTATTTTAGAGTTTGCGAATCAGTTGAAGTTAGTGCAAGGTTTATTAGAACAAGCACTAGCACAGCAGTTAGAAAACAAGACAAGAGTAGAATTAGAGTTAAGTAAATTAGAAGCACAGAAGAACAATAGGAGGAATAAGAATGGCTGAGTGGATATCAAAAGATGGGGAGTTATCCCTAGTACCTGATTTTTTAACAAAGTTAAAGCCACCTATTGATGCTATATTTCAGACTATCAATGTGACTTTAGATTTATTACAGAGCATATTAAGTTTTGTTAAAAACTTTCTTATAGATTTTACACAGCCTATAAAGATCATCATAGATTTATTAATAGCACAGCTAAAAGCCTTATTATTAGACTTAAAGCAATTAGGTGTCTATTTTACTTCAGATGCTGATTTGATACCTGAAATAAAGACTTCTGGCTTAGAGCCATTTGGAGATGGTTATAGTGGTTTTGAAGCTAGGATGGTAAAAAAGCTAACAGATATAAGTGATCCTACGAGACCTAATTTTTCAACAGCATCAGGAACATTAAGTTTATTTGTTGTGGGGAGTGCAGATTTTACTAATATTATTATAGTGATAAATGCTGTCATGAAATTAGTAGACTTGTTTTTAGGTAATTTCAGTGATTCTCCTTTACCTTATCCTAATAATTTAAAGGGGACTATAAAAAATGGTTTCTTACCTGTAAATATAAAAACAGCTAAAGAATATGATGGTATTAAGATTACATGGGATATAAGTCCCCCTCCAAATCCTAAAGGGTCTTTTTTTCCATCTTTTGTAACACCCCCTGCTTCTTTTTTAATTCATGTAAGAACAAGACCTACTGCTTGGTATGCTGCTTATAAATTTAGACCTGAAGGTAAAACAAACCCCACAGACACTGAGGTTTCATCTTTATACTATATAGGTAATCAACCTGTTAGGGTTAGTGGTGGTGTAGATTTATATAATACAAATGATACGACTTTCTTTGTGGAAGACCCTAGTTCAGATATAGAATATACAGAGGGTGAAATAATGGATACAGGGTATACTTATTACTACAAACCGAGTTCAGTGGGGTCTTTTTTAGCTGGTAGTTCTTATAGTCTCTCCATAGATAAAATCCGATTACCATTGACTTATGAATATAGTTATGAAGTAGATGCTACAACAGGTAAGAAAAAAGTAAAAACACAAACTCTAGTAAATACATCAAAATATTTCGTAGAAATTGTTTCTTGTGATACTGATTTAGGATTAGAAGATGGTGCTAGGGTCCTCGCACAATATACTTTACCTACTGAAACAAAACCTTCAGCGAAGATAGAACAACCTAATACAATAAAGACTACTAATATTGTAGATACTTTAGGTATAAATGTGCCTTTACCTGAAACTTTCGGTTATTTAGATGCCTTAAAAAATGCTTTAGCTATTTATTTTCTAGGGTCTTATTTTAAAGACTCTCCTAATACAGGTTTGCAGTTGTCTGAAAGGACACAAGCTAATATTAAGGCATATATAGGAAAACAGCCAACAGATATGGATTTAAATTCTCCTAGAGATTTTAGGTTGACTATAAAAAATAATATTGGGACTATTATAGATAATATGGGTATGCCTGATGAAAGTGTCATTCGTTCTTTAGCAAAAGATGTAAAAAACTTAATTACTTTTTATATGTTTGACCCTGGAGAACCAGGAAATAGAACAAGTTTATATAAATTGTTGGATAGAGATGATGAGACTTATGTGCCAGGTGTTACATATAACAAAGAAGTCTATCAACAATATTTACCTACTGGTGTTAATGACACGATAACAGATAAATCTTTGACTCTTATATACACTTCTAATTCTAAGGTAAATGATAATCTCTCACCTGCAACATCAGGAGGTCAAGTCAACTCAGTAAGATCACTGAGGGACTTTATAGAAAACACAAGAGGTGCTACACCAGACAGTATAATGATTAAAGATAGTGCGAGAAAGTTTTTAGAGTATTTACCTAAAAGAAAACCTTCTGTTAGTGGTGATGGTGCTTGGATTAATTATAGGTTCTTTGAAGATGGTATTCCAGGAATAGAAGAAGTAGTAAAAAAGATAATCGACTTCCTAGAAAGTTTAAGTATAGGTCTAGATGGTATTATTAAAGCCATTAGGGACTATATTGATTTAATAATCTTAAGAATAGAAGAACTGCAAATTTTGATAAATAAAATTAAAAGGATCATAGATTTTCTCTTAGGTATTAAAATCTCTGCTAATTTCGCTGTCTTGTTAACTGAGAATAATGGCACTAGGGGCATAGTAGAAGGTTTACTAAATTCTTCAAATAAACCACCATATAAAGATGATGATACTCTAGGATTTGGTGCTTGTTTCGTTTTTGGGGGTTATCCTCAGTTCCTTGTCGATCTCTTAAAAGCAATGTTTGAAAATGCTACACCTGCATAGGAGTTTATAGAATGTCTTTTAATTGGACTGTCTTATTTAGAAGAGGCTCTTGGATGGAATTTAGAAACTTTGCTTTAAACCAAAGAAAAAATGTTCCTTCTAGACTTGAAGTTATCCAAAGTGAAATTTCTAAAATAGGTCAAATAAGAATTATTTACCAAAGAGCTAATCCTGACGATATTACTTCACCCATGACTGAAAAGAGAATAGGTCTTGATATATCAGATAACACTAGCCTCGCTAAACTACTTAAAGCATATGTTTCTCTAGGGGGGAATCCCTTTGATATATCTATGTTCCTAATCCCAGACTCTTATACCTTTATAGACGACCCACAAGGTATTATAGATGAAACCACAGGTGAAGTTAAATCTATAAGTATTGAAAACCAACCTTATGGTGGGGTAGTCTCTCCTTTAGCTGATGAAGAGGCAGGTGAGCCTAATCATTTGAGTGTAGCAGGGTGGCTTCCTATATTAAGATACCCTAATTGGAAACTAGGTAAAGAAGAGTTCTATTGGGACAAGGGGGCTGATGTTTATCATGCTGTTAAGTCAGCTAGGCAATGGATTACACAAGAGATTAAAGAAAGACGGAATGACTTAGAAGCTAGGATTATTAAACTCTGTGATCTTAGGGAACAACTTTTATTAGAAAGAGAAGAAGTCTTACTTGGTGCTGTTGGGGATGTCTTTCCTTCTCTCTTATTTAATAGTGATATACATTCCCAAAGTCATCATCTAAGTCAGATAGTCGATAAGATAGATAAAATCTTCCATCCTGAGTTTAATGACTTAGGTGAAATTGACTTTACTAGACCTAGAAGACCGACTGGGGAAGAACCACAGAATCCGACTTTACTAGAAGATTCCGATGAAGAGAAGTGGACAGCCATCTAAAAAATTTTTTTATTTTCTTAACTTTTTTCTTGACACTTACCTTGCTGTGTGCTATAACAATTATACGAACACACTAACTGCAAAGGAAAAGACAGAATGAAAGTTTACTACTGCGACAACTATGTATCATCAGCCTCAAGAATGGAAACAGTGAATAAGTCAAGATGGATGGCTGAAAGAATGGTAAAAGAAGGTTTAGGGAATATGATCTATGCACCTTCTCCTCTCCAAAGAGAAGAACTTTACGAGACACATAATAAAGATTATGTAAATAGCCTTTACGATTTAAAGTTTAGAAGGGGTGCAGCCGTAGGGGGTTCATGGGATGCAAGTTTATTAAACTCTATCGCCCATTCTAATGGGGGGATTAGAGATGCTGTATTAACAGCCCATAAAGAACAAGTAGCTGGTAGCTTATCAAGTGGATTACATCATGCTGGTTCTGATTATGGAACAGGATTTTGTCAAGTGAATGGTTTAGCTATGGGTGCTTTAATGGCTAAAGAATTAGGATATAAAGTAGGTATCTTAGATGTAGATGCTCATTGTGGTGGTGGAACTGCTCAAATCTTACATAAGACAGATATTGTAATTGCTGATGTATCCACTAATGGTTTTGACGAATGGGGGACTTTATATACTAATCCTGTTCAATCACTCAAGATTGTAGATACTTATTACAATCAAGAATCCGATTATCTGGGAGAAGTACAAAATGCTTTAAACTACCTAAAGAACAAAGGTTGTAATTTCATTATGCACAATGCTGGAATGGACCCAAGTTTAGATGGAGTTTCTTTTGAGACTTTAAAGAAGAGAGAAAAATTAGTAGCTGATTTTTGCTTTGCTAACAATATGAAAGTTGTATGGGTTTTAGCTGGTGGGTATCTATCAAGCTATTATGGAATCAATGAAAATGTTTTAACAGATTTGCATATGAGCACTCTCTATGCTTTCAATAGATAAATTACTTTTTACCTGTTGAGTAATAACTAATTACATCTTTAGGGGTAAAGAAAGTTATCCTATTTCCTTCAGGATCAATAACATCAAAACTTGTATCACCCCATGAATTTTCTCTAAGTTTTGACAAACCCCTAACATTTTTACGAGATAATTTTTTATAGTATGCTACAACATTGGGAACTCTAGAAGATATTGATGTCTTCCCATGATATTCTGATTTTTCTTCATCTTGACCAAATATCTCTAATACATTCCCACCTAATGATAACATAGTTCCTTTATCATCACCCCTTCTCCAATATTTTAAAACAGGTAGCCCTAATTCTTTATTATAAAAATGAGAAAGAGCATCTACATCTTTAGCATAAGTATGGTGTCTTAACTCTTTAGAATATGCCCTCCATTTAGGTGCTATATCATATTTAGGTGCTCGTGTTCCAGCACTTTTATAATATATTTCCCTCTCTAACTTTTCAATGCGATTTTCTAACATTGCAATTATATCTTGACTCATTTTCATATCTCTCATTTTCATATCTCTCTTTTTTATATACCTATACTTTTTTATCAATAAATTATTGACATACACATACTTTTTTATCAATAAATTATTGACATACACATATAGATTTGATATAAACAATACAAACATACTAACAAGGATTATTACTTATGAATAAGACTACTTTAGAAAACCTTATCTCCCACCACAATAAACTCTATTGGTCTGAGAATAAACCCGAAATCACAGATCAAGAATATGATCTACTCGTTGAACAATTAAGACAAATTGATCCTAACTCTCCTGTCTTAACTTCTCTCGGGCAATATGATGAAATTGGAACAAAAGTAAATCACGATTTACCTATGTTAAGTTTAGATAAATGCTATTCACAAGAAGACTTATTAAAATGGGCAAATAAGTTTAAAGGTGGCTATATCATGACACCTAAAATTGATGGTATGGCTTGTTCTATTAAATATGTAAATGGCAAATTATCTGTTGCATCTACAAGAGGAGATGGCAAAATTGGAGAAGATATTACTTCTAATGTAATATCAATCCCATCTATTCCTAAAACTTTAAAAGACAATTCTACTTTTGAAGTAAGGGGAGAGATTTATATGCCTATAAGCACTTTCACTAAATACAATAATGAATTTTCAAATCCTAGAAATGCTGTTGCTGGATCTTTAAAGAATAAAGAAGGTAAAGCTATTCTAAATGAAATTAGTTTCTTTGCCTATGACTTAATAGGAACTCAATTTAAATCTTTAAATGAAAGTTTTGAATATCTTAAAGAGCAAGGTTTTCAAATTCCTAGCTATACTCTTTATATTAACAATAAAGATTTACAAAGTGGTTATGATTCTATCTCTGATCAAAGATCAAGTTTAGATTATGAACTTGATGGAGTTGTGTTTAGAGCAAATGATTATATAGAATATAATAAAGCTGGATTTACATCCCACCATCCTAAAGGTGCAATAGCTTATAAGTTTCAAGGAGATGCTGATAAAACTTATTTAAGAGGAGTTGAATGGCAAGTAAGTAGAACAGGAACTTTAACACCTGTAGGTTTAGTTGACCCTGTAAAATTAAGTGGTGCTGTTGTAAGTAGAATTTCTTTACATCATGCTGGTATGATTAAGATTAAAAACTTAACTCTTAATGCTGAGATTTTAGCAGTGAGAAGAGGTGGGGTTATACCACATTTAGAGAGAGTTATTACTAGTGGAGATAGTGAAATTGAGATTCCTTCGACCTGTCCGCATTGTATGTCAAACACTCATTTAGACGGAGATTTTCTCTATTGTTTAGGTGGTGATAAGTGTGTTTCATCTGTAAGTCAAGGTATCTCTCACTTTATAGATAAAATGGAAATTGAAGGTATGGGGTCTTCATGGGTAGATAAACTAATTGAAGAAGGTTTATTAACTCAAGTATCTGATCTATACCGACTCAATCGAGAAGATCTATTAAAGCTAGAAAATGTAGGAGAGGTAAGAGTAGATGGGTGGTTATCTAGTATAGGCAAATCTAAGAGAATTGAATTAAATAAATTCTTGCAGAGTCTAGGAATAGATAGTTTAGGAAGAAAAGCGAGTGAAGTATTATCATCTAAGTATAAAACTTTAGAAGTGATAAGAACTCTAAGGGAGGTAGATATTGAGTCAATCGAGGGATTTGGTTTATTAACATCTCAAGCGATTGTAAATGGGTTAAGAGAAAAGGCTGAGTTAATAGATGATTTACTTCAATATATCACTATTGACAATGGTGTAGAGAGAGAAGGTAAATTTAAAGGTTTATCGTTCTTATTTACAGGGACATTAGTAGCTATGAAGAGAGCAGATGCTGAAGCGATAGTAGTAGAGCATGGTGGGTCAGTAGCTAGTGGTGTAAGTAAGACTTTAAGCTATCTAGTAGCTGGTGAAAAAGCTGGTAGTAAACTAGACAAAGCAAATTCTTTAGGTGTGAAAGTCATCACAGAAAAAGAATTTTTAGATTTGAGTGAAAAATAATATAAAAAGTAATAGCTATCTTGTTTAAGAGAAACAAAAGGACTCTAACATGAATAAAAGACAAATTCTTTTAGATCACCTAGAAATAGGTAAAACATTTATAACTTTAAATCCTTCGGTCGAAGGTGTTAAATTACCAAGCCATTTAATGGATGGTTTTCAGTGTAATTTATATTTATCCTATCATTTTCAAATGCCTATGATGGTAACAAGCGATAAAGTGGTAGCTAGTTTGACTTTTCAAGGACAAGTATTTGAATGTCATATTCCATTGGAAGCAATCTATTGTATTAGAATTGCTGGTGGGAGTGTTCTTGATACAATTCTTTTTGAAGAGGATATGCCCGAAGAATTTTTTAAAAGGGCGAGGGAAATTCTCGAACAATTACCCGAACCTGCTTTAGAAAAAATCCATGAACAAGCATTAGCAAGACAATTTATGGAAGCAATAAGAGAAGAATTTGAGAGAGACGATGTCGGTGTTTCTTTAAGAGAAACAGAAGATGAAATTCCTCAATAATTAGTTTATAAATGATCTTGAAAGGTCTACTTTTCTTTTAAGGTCAGAAATTATGTATATTGTTTTAATATTTTTTTGTGCATTTACTTATTGGTTTAGATCAAATGCTAAAGCAGCATTTGGTATAGACTTGTCTCCATTTGAATGGTGGATATATACTAGCTTACTTACTACTTATGCTTCTCTTCATGCTTGGTGGTATATGAGAGAAAATTATGATGTATGGAAAGCAGGGTTAATTTGGCAAGTTATTTTATTCTCTGTTGAAGTAAGTCTTAATATGTATTTCTTTGGAGCTAATCCTAGAATGATGTTTGCTCTAGGTCTTGTATTTGTAGGTATCTGTGTAGGTTTGACTTAATATATACCTGTAAACTTTAATAAAGTCTCAATTTGCTTTTGTCCATCTTCAGATAATAAATATTTTAACATATGGGGTGTATTACTACCTTCTTGTTCATGGTTTCTATTTTGATATCTTTGCCATGTTAAAACACCATAACCACTCTCTGTAGTAAAACCTAATTGTTCAAATACTTC
>JACCDO010054338.1_pt1 | contig 22718 bp, 14 predicted proteins | sample 7446101 | NCBI WGS metagenome assembly JACCDO01 (sample SAMN15323440, study PRJNA562643) | freshwater metagenome | isolation source: river surface water | place: USA:Blue River Watershed | collected 2017-08-16
CAATTCTGGAGCTACCATTCCTTTGTTTTCAGGTCCTGATTATAACATCAATCCCCTTGTGAGCAATACAGAGCGTTACGCGACTTCCAATTATATTAAAGCCAGTATGAACGAGCACCAGTGGACCGGTGTTCTCTCCACCTACAGCAATCAGGTCAATGAGAATTTCACATTGTCCGGTGGAGTAGATTTGCGCTCATACCGTGGGTCTCATTACAGAAAAGTCATTGATTTAATGGGAGCGGATTACATCGTTACCAGAAGTGCATTTGACAAGAATGATCCCAATTTGGTGAAGAGAGAGGGTGATATAGTGGATTACAATAATGACGCTTTAATAAGATGGGGAGGTGTATTTGGTCAAATGGAATATGAGGATAGAAGAATCACGGCCTTTATTAGTGGATCAACAGCCATCACTGGATACAACCGTATCGACTATTTCTTACCGAAAGTTATAGAGGTCAACAATGAGATGGTGGAAGTAGGTTACAGCCAACCCACCAATGTACCTAATTATATCTCATTGGTCAGAGATACCGTTCTATTGAATGGTCAGAAATATATCTCAGGAATGCCCGGTTCAGAATTCCAAAGCACTGGATGGCTCTACCGCAATACGTTCACGGTAAAGTATGGTTTCAAAGCATCCATCAATGAGCATTTTTCGGCGTTCTTCAATGCCGGATATCTGAACAAAGCGCCTCAGTTCAATCAGGTGTATACCAACGGTAATCAGCGTTTTTCAAATATTCACAATGAAATCATCATGAGCAATGAGATAGGGTTGAATTGGAAATATTCCAAATGGGCCATGAATGTCAATGCCTATCATACTACATGGGAGAATAAGCCTTACCCTTATGGATTATCCGTTCCCAATCCATTGGACCCATCCACCAATATTAGCGTCAATGTTCGAGGGATGAATGCAAGACACATGGGGATAGAAATGGATGCGGCTTTGAAATTAACGGATCGTCTAACGTTAGAAGTATTGGCCTCTTATGCAGACTGGATTTGGACTTCTGGGGACACCATCTATGTTCGAGATGACAATGGCAATGTAATGTTGAAAGACCCTGAAGATCCCAATTCGGGTCCTTATACATTTGTTTACGATGCCAACGGGGTGCATGTTAGTGATGCTGCTCAATCACAATTGGGTGCCATGTTGCGCTATGAGTGGAAAAATGGAGCTTATGTCAAAACGAGGTATACATGGTTTGATCGTTATTTTGCAGAGCTTAACCCATTTACTTTAAATGGGGACAATGCAGGAAGGGAATCTTGGAGGTTGCCAAGTTATGGAACGTTGGAGTTTCATGCTGGATACACATTGCCCAATTACTGGGGAGTCAAATGGGATTTAAGAGGAAGTTTATACAATGCTTTGAATTCCAGCTTCATTACTGACGCTACCAACAATAGCACTTCAGCCTTATATAATGATAAGTCCAATGGGTTCAATGCAGCCTCTGCAGGAGTTTTCTTTGGACAGGGAAGATGGTTTAATGTATCTTTAACGGCCAGTTTTTAATGTAAATTATGAAATCTAAATCAATGAAAAAAATAGGTGTTTTAATGCTTTCGCTGTTGGCCTGGACGGCGCAATCGCAGTTTGTTATCAACGAGGTTGATGTTGACCAAACAGGTACCGATACCCAAGAGTTTTTGGAAATCAAAGGGAATCCTGGATTTTCCTTGTCAGGTTATGTGATGGTTTTGTTCAATGGAAACAATGCTACGGAGGCTTCTTATTTTGCATTAGATTTAACAGGGACTATTCCTGCTTCTGGTTATTTCGTTATTGGTAATCCGATGGTGCCTAACGTGAATCAAATTGTTGATCCTGGCGCTAGCGGAGCTTTTCAGAATGGGGCTGATGCCATAGCCATTTATCAGGGTTCAGCCGCCGCTTGGCCCAATGGCACTACTCCGGTTCTAGCTGGAGCGGTTGATGCTGTAGTATACGGTTCGGACGATGCAGATGACACTGGTCTTTTGGGCATTTTTGTTCCGGGGCAAATTCAAGTAAATGAAAGTCCAAGCGCCACAACATCTGCTTCAAGAATTCCAGATGGTGGTTCTCCCTTCAACCAAGGAGCGTTTGTGTCCCAAGCCCCGACTCCGGGAGCTTCCAATTCAGGTGAGGTGGCAGGCTGCATGGATGCAACCGCTTGTAACTACAACGCCAATGCTACATCAGATGATGGCTCCTGCGCCACTGTCGGAGATGCTTGTGATGACGGAAATGCAAATACGGCCGGTGATGCCTACGATGCAGACTGTCAATGTATAGGTGAGATTTCTGGTTGTATGGATCCGGCTGCTTGTAACTACAACGCATTAGCAGTATTGGATGACGGCTCTTGCGCGTTGCCTGGTGACGCTTGTAACGATAACAATGCTGCTACCATCAATGATGCTTATGATGCAGGTTGTGTATGTGTAGGTGAAGATTCAGGACAAAGTACAGTTGTTTTGGCAGAGCAGGCAGGAGTGGGAGCGTCAGTTACGGTAACCGGAATTATTACCAATGGAGATGAGATGGGAAGCTCTGTACGTTATATCCAAGATTTTGGCGGTGGATTGGCCATTTACCCTGGAACAGCATGGACCACTTTTACCGCTCCCAATCGTGGTGATTTGGTTACCGTTTCAGGCACGTTATCAGAGTTTGGTGGACTATTGGAATTGGGTCCAACCTTGACATCAATGACCATTAATGCAACCAATCAAACTTTACCCACCCCGCAGTTGATTACACCTGCTCAGTTGGGAGAGTCATTGGAGGGAGAACTGGTAACGGTTGAAAATGTTGTTTTTGATTTGGCGGGCACTCCTATCTCAGGAAACTCAACTTATAACTTTTCATCAAACGGAGAACAAGGGGCAATCTATGTCAGAGCGGGTAGTGTTTTGGTGGGCGTAAATCTTCCCGCTAGTGCAGTAACATTAGTGGGTATAGCATCTCAATATGATCCAGCTGCTCCATTTGATGCGGGGTATCAAATTTTGCCGCGCGATGAGAATGATTTCATCCTACCCCCAGGTGTAGCCATATTGGGACAAGTTGTTCAGGAAAACATTAATACTACTTCCTTTGATTTAACATGGGCTACCAATAACCCAGGTAATAGTCAAGTAGATTATGGATTGACACCGTCGTTAGGTCAAACAGTTGTAGTGAATGACAACGTAACAGATCATACAGTAACCATCACCGGATTGGAACCTGGAACCATTTATTACTGCTCAGTCACCTCTACCAATCCAGATGGAAGCTCAACTTCTATCGTTCGCCCATATGCCACCAAGAGTTTGAGTTCAGGTGAGATTAGGGTGTATTTCAATCGTCAAGTGGATACCACTTATGCAACTGTAGAAAATGCTTTAAGCATAGGCGCAGGCTCCAATGATAGTATTGCAGCGTATATCAGTAGGGCTCAACAATCTGTTGATATTGCCATATACAATTTTACAGATGATGCTGTAATAGCCAATGCCATCAATTCCAGATATGATGCAGGTGTTCAAGTTCGTGTGGTAGCCGATGGATCTACAGCTCAAATGGGTTTGAGTTTGTTAAATCCAAATATTCCTGTAGTTGAGAGAATCAATACCTCGGGAACGGGAATCATGCACAATAAATTTATCATCGTCGATGCCGATGATGTGGATAATTCATGGGTATGGACAGGATCAATGAACTGGACAGACAATAATCTCTATAATGATTACAATAACATCATTATTTTCCAAGATCAAAGTGTTGCACGTGGGTATCGTTTGGAGTTTGAGGAGATGTGGGGTGGAAGTGGTCCAAACCCTGGTGTAGCAACGGGTGTATTCGGATCCAGTAAATCCAGCAATACGCCAACAGAGTACGTTCTTGGACCAAATAATATCAGAGTGGAAAGTTATTTCTCTCCAACAGATAATGCCAATGGCGCTATCATACGTGCGATGCAAACTACTGATGCCAATATGGACTACGCTGTTCTCGCTTTCACAAGACAGGATATTGCCGATGCCATCATTGCAGAGGATGACTTGTTTTTGGTTTTGGTTCGTGGTATTATAGAACAAACATCAGATCCTGCTTCCGAATTTGGTTATCTTCAGACTGCCGGTCAAGATGTTCGCTCTCATGAGGGTATTTCGTATGATCTTCACCATAAATATTTGATTGTGGATCATAGCAACCAAGATTCTGATCCTTTGGTATTGACGGGCAGTCACAACTGGAGTTCAGCGGCACAAACAACCAATGATGAAAATACAGTCATTGTTCATGATGCACGAGTGGCTAATTTGTACTTGCAGGAGTTCATGAGTCTCTGGGGTACAGAGACAACGGGGATGAATGAATGGAACGATGAAGGAGGAAATGTCTATCCTAATCCTGCCGAGAATCAACTTTGGGTTGCATTGCCAAAGGGATTGGAGATGGCAACTATTTTTGTTTACAACCAGTCAGGCGTATTGGTCAAGGAGTTTGCGGTCGCTCAAAAACTTCAGTCCATAGCTCTAAACGATTTGAGTAGTGGTGTTTATCATTTTCATGTTGTTGGAGAGAATAAGTCTTGGAATAAAAAAATAGTCATTCGTTAATTGGTTAAGGACATCAAGATTAAAAAAAGGGGAGTAATCCCCTTTTTTATTTTTTTTCAGTTAACTTTGTTGTATGAAATGGATTTTTGCATCAGCTTTTATTCTTGTTTTCTCGACAATGCTCATGGCGCAAGCCCCCCAAGCGATCCCTTTTCAAGCAGTAGCCAAGAGTTCAGATGGTTATGTTCTTGTCAATCAGAACGCCACGGTCAACTTTAAAGTAAGATCATCTAGTGAAATAGGCCCCATCATATTTGAAGAAAGTCATAACGTAACCACTTCTTCTGTAGGAACTCTTTCAGCCAACATTGGTCAGGGTACATTGATTTCCGGTAGTTTGAATCCACTTGCAAATGCTAATGTTACTTATTTTCTTGAGGTTACCATGAATGTTGGCACCACAACATATGCTTTGGGCACAAAGAAGTTAAATCCAGTTCATCACGCAAAATACGCCAATGGGGAACGGTTTAGAATTAGTGAATCCGGAGATACGCTATTCAAGGGTGGAAACGAGGGAATCATCATCCCCGGTATCAGTGGAGCCAATAATTAATTCCACCTTTCTCTTTTAATAATTTTATTTTATTCTGTGATTTGATTGTGGTCTTGGCCATAGCTTCGAGTCATGAAGGTTCATTTGATAGCCATAGGTGGAAGTGCCATGCACAATTTAGCCATTGCCTTGTGGGAAAAGGGTTATACAGTTTCGGGTAGTGATGATGAAATTTTTGAGCCAAGTAAATCTCGTTTGGCAAAAAGAGATTTACTCCCAGAAGTGATGGGGTGGGATGCTTCACGCATACATGAGGGCATAGATGCGGTCATAGTAGGAATGCATGCTAGAGCTGATAATCCTGAGTTACTGAGAGCACAGGAGTTGGGTTTAAAGATTTATTCTTATCCGGAATACATTTTCGAACAGACAAAGGATAAAAAACGAATTGTTATTGGAGGTAGTCACGGTAAAACAACCATCACATCCATGCTGCTTCATGTATTCAATCAAAGTAAAATCCCTTGCGACTTTATGGTTGGCGCTCAATTGGCGGGTTTTGATTGTATGGTAAAATTAACAGATGATGCTGAATATGTCATTTTGGAAGGTGATGAGTATCTTTCATCGCCCATTGATCTAAGACCAAAGTTTCATTTGTACAAGCCACATATTGCCTTGATTAGTGGCATTGCTTGGGATCACATTAATGTCTTTCCAACTTTTCAAAACTATGTCCATCAATTTGATGTTTTTATTGATTGCATTGAACCCAACGGCGCTTTGATTTTTGCCCATGAGGATTTGGAAGTAGCTAGGCTTGCAGCCAAACCTAGGCATAGGCCATTGACCACTTTAGGATATGGTTCACATCCCAATCAAGTAGAAAATGGAATCACGTATTTAGAGACACCATCGGGGTTGCTTCCAATAAGGGTTTTTGGTCATCATAATCTGCAAAACTTGAATGGTGCAATGCAAATTTCCAGGATGGTAGGAATAGCCGACTCCGACTTTTATTCGGCCATCGCAACTTTTGAAGGTGCATCCAAAAGATTAGAAATTGTTGCACGTAGAAACCAAGGTATTATTTTCAAAGACTTTGCCCATTCTCCTTCAAAACTGAAAGCCACAAGTTCTGCCGTTAAAAGGCAATTTCCACAGCATCGTATCGTAGCTTGTATGGAGTTGCACACTTTTAGTAGCCTGAATGCAACATTCTTGGAACAATATGCGCATAGCATGGATGAGCCAGACATTGCTATTGTCTATTTCAACCCACATACCATTGAGCACAAAAGATTGGAACCAATAACTGTGGCTGATGTTAAAAATGCATTCCAACGGGAAGACTTGATTGTCTTAACAGATGCTGGATTGGTGGATATGATATTAATGGAAACGGATTGGGAAAGAACCCATCTGTTATGGATGACTAGTGGAAACTTTGATGGTCTAGATATCTCAGAGTTGGCTTTGCGATTGCCAATGAATTAATGATTATCTTGGGACGATGAAAGTCTCTAGTGTTATGGTTTCCGGGTGTTTTGATGCATTGCATCCTGGTCACCTTGCTTTTCTTGAATGCGCAGCCAGATTTGGTGAGTTGTATGTTTGCTTGGGTAATGACGCTAATGTCTTTCAACTTAAAAATAGAAAAACCTATTATGATCAGTCTGAGCGAGCCTATATGCTGAGTGCGGTGAAGTGGGTAAAGGAAGTCAGGATCAGTAAGGGCTTTGGTCAATTGGATTTTATTGCAGAGTTGAGTGAAATTTCTCCTGATTATTTTGTGGTCAATGAGGATGGGCACAGTGCGGAGAAACAGTTGCTTATTGAGTCTAAAGGTATTTGTTATGTTGTATTGTCAAGAGAACCAAAAGAAGATATGCCGGCGCGATCCACAACACAGTTCCGCAAAGAAACAGAGATGCCTTTTAGAATTGATTTGGCTGGTGGATGGTTGGATCAGCCTTTTGTGAGTGGACTTTACGGAGGTCCCGTCATTACGATATCAATTTCACCCACTTTAGATTTCAGCGCCAGGAGTGGCATGGCCTCCAGTACCCGAAATACAGCCATGTCCATTTGGGGAAAGAATTTACCCAATCGTGACAAAGAAAGCACTGCTCAGTTGCTTTTTGGAGCAGATAATCCCCCAGGCAAAAAGCATATTTCAGGATCGCAGGATGCAATTGGAATTGTTTTTCCTGGGGCAAATAGATTGAATTATCAAGGTAATTATTGGCCAGAAAGCATAGAAACCAATCAAGATGAAGAATTGATGGACTGGCTAGAACGTCATTTGTTTCTTATTCCCATAGGCCCAAGAGATGATGATTTTGAGGTTTTGGATGAAATGCATTTGAAGGCTGAGCTGGCCAAGGACTTGGCCAATTCCGCATCAATAGCTTGGGATTGTTTGGTTAAAAAAGATTTGCATGGTTTGGGAAAGGCCATGACGCATTCTTTTGAGGCGCAATGCGCTCTATTTCCGCTCATGACAAATGCAAAAGCAGAGGAAGTGTTGAAGCCATATCATTCCAAAATATTGGGGTATAAAATTTCTGGTGCGGGAGGTGGAGGTTATTGGGTGGTTGTATCAGAGGTCAAAATGGATTCTTTTATCCCAATTAAAATTAGAAGGCGTTGAAACAGAATAAAGCACTTTTTTACGCGTTAGTTACGTTGTTTTTTATGTGGGCATTGGCCCATAATCTCAATCCTATTCTTATTGCTAAATTGAGAGAGTCTTTTCATCTATCAGATGCCAAAGCGATGCTGGTGGATAGCGCTTTTTATATTGCCTATTTCTTTATGGCGCTGCCGTCAGCAACTCTTATTTCAAGGTGCGGTTATCAAAAAACGATCATGTTGGGGCTGTTATTATTTGCTCTTGGGACATTGGGTTTTGTTTTGGCCTCAGCCAAACATTCATATGAATTTTTCTTAGGAGCTTTGCTATTGATAGGTTCGGGCATAACTATTTTGGAGGCTGCCGCCAATCCTTTGATCACAAGAATTTCAGATCCTACGGAGCAGGTTTTTCGGTTGAATCTTGCACAAAGTTTTAATGGCTTGGGAGCTATTGTAGCCGCTGGTTTGGGAGGGTATTTATTGTTGTCGGATTCAACGCAGGTATCTTTTTCGAATACCTTGCCATTTTTAATCTTGGCCATTATTCTTTTGGCACTGTTGGTGTTCATTGGCCAATTGAAATTTCCTGAAGTTATAATTGTACAATCCTCAGATTCAAGACTCAAGTTGTCTATATTCCGAAATAAGGTGTTTTTGTTTTCGGTGATTGCACAATTTTTTTATGTAGGTGCACAGATTGGTGTCTCTAGTTTTTTTATCAGGTATTTGAGCCAGTATCACTCGATGGGTTCATTGGATTCAGCCTATTATTTGTCGTTATCATTGTCACTATTTACAGCAGGGAGATTTTTAGGGTCTTGGCTCATGAAAAGATGGCCGTCAGAAACCATCCTATTGTTTTTTTCTTTCGGAGCTGTATTGAGTGCTTTTTGCATTGTTTTGGCTCAACCATTTTCATTTTATTTTTTGCTGTTGTTACCGTTTTTTATGTCGATCATGTTCCCTACCATTTTTGCCTTGGGGATAGGTGCGCTAAATTCGGAAAAAGAGCAAGGAGGCGCTATTATCGTTATGACCATTTCAGGAGGTGCTCTTGTTCCTTTTTGTATGGCGCAATTTTCACAATCGTGTGGTGAACTCCGTTGGGCGTATATTTTGCCTTTATTTTGTTTTGTATTGGTGGGTGTATTTGCTTTTTATTACAAAAAAATGAAACATGATTGAATATGTTTTCTTTCTTGATCTCAAGGATAACCAAGCCAGCATAGAGCAATATGATCAGTGGCATAAAAAGGTTTGGCCAGAGGTAGAATCTCAAATATTCAGTGCCGGAATTTTTGATTGCAAAATTTATCGGTACAATAATCGTTTGGTATTGATTGTACAGTCCGAGCATCCCGTGGATTGGGAACGAAAAACCTTGAGTGACTCTTTGCATGTTCCCACTTTGGAATGGGAAGAATTGATGTGGAATTTTCAGCAATCCATACCCGGTTCACTGCCTGGACAAAAGTGGATGATGGCTCAACAGATTTATAAATTGAGAAAATGATGAAATACAAAAAGGTAGTCAGTTTATTCATTGTCTTTTTTGTTTTGGCTAATCATGTTGTTGCACAAAAGAAATGGGTGCAAAATGCTCGGGTTAGAAAATTAAATCGACATCATCTGGATGAGGTTGTTTTAAAGTTCAACAATGGCGAAGAGGGTCATGCATGGGTTGCTCATCACGGTAAACCCAAGTTGCTTTTGCTTCACGGAATCACGGGAGGTGCTGAAGTACAATTTGCGAAAAATGCAGCCAAATTGAGTAAGTACTTTGACGTTATTGCATTGGATTTAAAGTTTCATGGAAAGGCCAAAAATTTATCTCAAGGCTACAGTGTTGTGGATCAGGCCATTTGGGTGGCCGACTGCTTGTTGCTCTTATCCCATCATTTTAGTGATGACAGCTTTCAGAAAGTACATGTTGTAGGAAATTCTTATGGTGGAATAATTGCAGGTGTTTTCGCCGATCAATATCCAGGTATGGTTTCTCAATTGAGTATGATTGATGCTCCCATTCGTTTTTTTAATTTTTCAATGGCGGACTCGATTGCTCAATCTGTTGGTTGTGGTAATTATTTTGATTTACTTTCTCCGCAGGATGTCAAAGTGTTTAAGGCAAGAACAAAATTGTCTTTGCACAGGAAGATTTGGGTTCCAGGTTATATCGCTCAACAGATTATTGATCAAGATTTAAAACCACGAAGAGAAGAGCATATAAAATTGATTCAATCCCTGCATGAAAATGAATTGTATTGGTCCAATTACACATTTACATGGAAATGCAGAGTGAATCTATTTTGGGGTGATGCTGATAAACTCATTCCTCTCGAGGTGGGCCAAAAGCAAGCTGCGTTTTTTAAGCAAGCCAATTATGTAGAATTGCACAAAGTTGGTCATGTTTGGAACATGGAAAGACCAAGGCAATTCAATCAATGGTTGATAAAAAATCAAAATGCAGTTCGAACCATCATTACACCTAGTTTTTAAAGTGTAAGTTTGCATTATGATAAGTTTAGCGGAAATAGGTTCATGTTTTATGGTATTATTTGCTGTGATTGATATCATCGGCAGTTTACCCATCATCATTGATATTAAGAATAAGACGGGCAATATACAGCCGATCACCACCACTTTGGTTTCCATGATTTTGATGATTGTTTTCTTAATCGGAGGTGAGACAGTGCTTGGACTCTTTGGGGTAGATGTTTACAGTTTCGCGGTGGCTGGTGCCTTTATTCTCTTCTTTATTGCATTAGAAATGATTTTAGGAATTCAATTGTTCAAACAAAAGGAAGGGCTGAATCATGTAGCAAGTATTGTTCCGCTGGCTTTCCCCACAATAGCCGGAGCAGGAACCATCTCCACTTTGATTTCGTTGAGAGCCGAGTATCAAATGGTCAATATTATCATTGCCATTTTGCTCAATGTTCCCATCATCTTTATCGTTTTAAAATTGTCCGGGAGGTTACAGCGATTTATTGGACCGGGAGGTATAGCAGTTATTGAAAAGGCGTTTGGAATTATACTATTGGCCATCGCCATTAAATTGTTTTCAAAGAATTTGGGCGTGTTGATTCAGTGAGTATGCCGAGTGTTAAATTGTTTGCCGATGGAGCGGCATCAGGTAATCCCGGGCCAGGCGGCTTTGGTACGGTGTTGCAGAGTGGCAGGCATGAAAAAGAGATAAGCGGGGGATTTCGGAGAACCACCAATAATCGCATGGAATTAATGGCCGTTATCGAAGGTTTAAAAGCACTGACAGTTGTTCCATGTGACGTGTGTGTGGTTTCTGATTCAAAGTATGTAGTGGACGCATTTGAAAAAAAATGGATTGCAGGTTGGCAAAAAAGACAATGGAAAAATGTGAAGAATCCAGATCTTTGGAAACAACTCATCGTATTGGTTGATAAACACAGGGTGACTTGGCAATGGATTAAAGGTCACGCGGGGCATATTGAAAATGAACGTTGTGACCGTTTAGCAGTGCAAGCGCGCTTAAAGTCAAATCTTCCCTCTGATACTTTTTTCGAAGCACAAGAGAATTTCAATATTATTTGATAAGTAAGGTCACTGTTCCTTTCTGCTCAAAGTCTACTCCCCCATAAAATGTCCCTCTGCAAGTAAATATGTATACGTCTTCTGGGCACATTTCTCCCTGATAAAATCCATTCCATCCTTTCCAGATATCATTGGTCACAAATAGTAACTCTCCCCATTTGTTGTAAATGGACATTTCAAAGTCGCTAATGGATCTAAAATGGGGGTGGAAAATATTATTGGAAAAATCAAATTTGACATAAGAACCATCGACACTGTTGGTCAAGGTAGGAGAAAATGCGTTTGGCACATCAATAAATCCATCAGTGGTTACCGTTATACCAATCGGATGGTTATAGGTGTCTGAACAACCATAGCTGTTCGTTGCCAATAGCTGAATAGGGTATTGCCCAACTAAATTGTAATAAACAAATGGCTCAAAAGCGTTGTAGGATTCTCCATTGCCAAAATCCCAGAGATAGGAAGTTGCTCCTGAACTTAAGTTAACCACAACAGCGGAGTCCACTACTGCTGCAATGGTGGTTTCTAATATGTTAAAAAACGCATTTGGTGCTGGGTATATCTCTACCGCGTCGGCAATGCTCATTGTGTCTGTTGTGCCATCAAACCCATGCGCCAAGAGAGTGATGGAGTACAAACCGGAATTGTTGTAGGTGTGAGATACGTTTTCTGTAGCGCTGGTATCACCGTCTCCAAAAATCCATTCAATGGATTGGGCATAAGCACTGTTGTGGTTGAATGTAAAAGAGCTGCCGGGGCAACCTTGGAAATTCAAATCAAATGAAGCAATAGGGGCTGGCGGTATAATCTCTATGGAATGTACAGTGGTATCGGCACACCATTCATTTTGAGTTATCAATGTGATATCAAAATTGCCCCAAGTATCAAACGTTAGGTTGTTCGGTTGCCATTCAGAGGTATTGTTATTTTGCCAAAACCATTCGGAGGTCAAATTGCCACTGCCAATGCTCTCGTTAGAAACAGTTACTGACGCGGCTGGGAATATTTGAGAGATGGGAGTGAAAGAAAAATTAGCCAGTGCCGGCATCATGGTTTGAATGGTAAAATAGGCAGTATTGGAACAGCCCTGTGCGTTTTGCACAGTAAGTGTTACCTGATAGGTTGTGTCTACTGTTCCTCCCTGAAATACATGCAAAGGCGATTCACTAATGGAAGATTGCCCATCTCCAAATTGCCAATTGAAGTTGAGTATTTCAGGATTGATATCTGTGAATTGAACGGCCAATGGCGCGCAGCCTTGAAGGGTAGAAATATTAGTCAGTACATCAGGAATGTTATTCATATTGACATTGATGGTCGTGCTGCAACCATAGGTGTTGCTGATGATGTAGGTCGTATTGGTAGTGGGGGAAATTTGTGCAGTATTTCCATTGGGTGATACGATAGCCCCTACTGTGTTGTTCCAAGTGTATGTGTTATTGGGAATAATCAATACATCTAAGGTTTGTCCTGGACAAATGGCAGCGTTGTTAATGTTATTGGTTGGATTAGCGATAATCGTGATAAGAACAGAGTCCCGTTGAATAGGGCAATCAGAAAAACTGCCTTCAAGATAATACATGCCGGCCATGCTGAATTGTGCATTTCCAAGATCATGTGTTAGTCCATTGAGTGTCCCGCCATTGGGGGTTATCCATACAAATTCTCCCGGGTTGGATGTCAAATCACCTGTTAAAATGAGTTGTTCATTATGACAGTAATATGCTTCAGTTGTGATGTTGGCATTGGGACTTGTTATTGAAGACAATGTCATTGTCGCATTGTTGGATCCACAAAGATTGGTGGCGGTAATTTCAAATTGATTGTTTTCACCAACGATGAAAAATGCTGTGTCACCTGATAAGGAAAGGTAGTTGGTGTTGACCCATGAGAATGTAGTATCGCAAACACCCCAAACCGCAATAGTGTCTCCGAAGCAAGGAGTGGAATCATTGGTAAAAAGTTCGATGACTGGGATAGGACCGTCCTCAGGTACAGTGAAGTTAATGATTGTGGGCGTTGCACAAGAAATGCCCATGTCTTCAATTTCAACAGAATAATCACCAGGCGCAAGGTTGGTGGCCAATGGTCCACTCAGAGCTTGATTAAATGACCAGTCAAAATCAAATGGACCATTTCCGCCATTGGTCACAACATTTACAGATCCGTTGTCCATTCCACATTCTGATGCCACAACATTGGCACTGGCTGAAAGTGCATTGGTACAAGAGATAAAATCAATCAATACCCCCGAGTCAATCAAACCATCACCACTGTCTCCGATAATCAGTTTGAAGTGGTAGGTTTGACAAGGAACAACTTTGAATTTCGGGGAAAGAACTACGGTTCTTCCATCGTATTGCATTTGCGTCCCTCCGGTATTATCAATGTAGTATCCGCTGTTGTTATTGGCATTGACATTGTCAATACTAACCACCGTATTGTTGGGCAGCCTTGCAATGTTGTATGCATTGTACATTCCCCCTGCTGGATTGGGACCGAAAATAAAAAAGCCAAAGGCATCATTATAGCCTAAGTTGACAAATTCCATGTATTCATCTGATCCGAATACAAATCGAATGGTAAGGGTGTCACATTGGGGAATAATATCCAGCTCAATAGCACAAACATCTCTGTTGGCTTGGGGAATAATCGATGTTAAATGAGGATCATTATATTGCCCTTGTAAATCCACGCCGTATGAAATATTGTCATTGGGCCCCGCTATGCCTTGGGCATGACCTGTCGTCAGGGCTATCCCATTTGTGATTCCCAAGTTGTTGTTCCCTCCGTTAACAAATGCACCGTAGGACAATGGATTGCAATTGATGGTGGGGGTACCTTGGATGGTTATTCCATTTCCTGTTAAAGCGTCTCCCATTTGAAAGGCACTTCCGCCAGGCACAACGGTAAGTTGAGAGAATAAAACCCCAGCATAGCAAAATGCAATGAGGGTTAATCCCAGAGACAAAATCTTTTTTTTCATGGACACTACAATCATGGGCAAGTTACAAAATATCTTCATATCCTTGTCTTTCGAAATTCAGTCAAGTTAAGTTTATCATCTAAAATGAAAAGGCGTTTCTTTTTTTTATTTATTCTTTTTATTCCGATTTCTTTTTTCGCCCAAAAAAGCGTTCAAGTTTATCCGGAGTTCAATTACTTTTTCAGTGATGAAAGTCCGGTGATTTGGATTTCATCCAATGAGCGTCAATCCGTTTCTTTGGTCCTTAGAAATGGGAGAGTCATTTTTAGGGATTCCCTATTGAATTCTGCGCAAAAATCTTTTTTACTCCTTCCTTTGGAAAAGGAGGAGTTTGATATTACCGGAGACGGAGCCATTCAAGTTCCCCTCAGAATTTTATGCAATCAAGATCTCTCCTATGATACGCTGCAAGTCAAAATATTGCCCAGGAAAGACAACGCAGTGCGAATACACCATTTATCCGGTTTGTTGGAAACATCAATGGCCAGTCAGCATCATTTTGTTGGAAACGAACAACGTGTCAAATTTTTCCCTTTTGGATTTTATGCCCGTGAGCGGGATGATTTTGAGTGGATCTTGAGGTCAGAGGCAATGAATGGATTCAATCTTTACTCTCCGTACCAGGCCATTGAGGATTCAACGTTACAAAGACGCAAGGCCTACATGGATCTGTGCGCCAAATTGGGCATTAGGGTTAATTACAATCTCCAACAAATTTGCCCTTTGAAGGAAAGTGATTCTCCTGAAACAAAAAAGGAAAAGTTGAGGAAGTTGCAACAAGAGGTACGGATGTTTAAGGATCATCCCGCATTGTTGAGTTGGTATGTGTGTGATGAACCGGATGGACAATTTATCAAGCCAAGTGAATTGAGAGAATCGGTAGAATTGATAAGGAGAATTGATCCACATCATCCCATATCGATGGTTTTTGTTGATCCAAAGCCAAGTTTGCCTTATCAAGATTTGTTGGATATTGTCATGACGGACCCCTATCCCATTCCCGGAAATTCAATAGTCAATGCGGGAGAATATTTAAAAAAACTAAAGGAATATTATCAATTCAAAAAGCACATTTGGATTGTTCCACAGGCTTTTGGAGGACAGGAGTTTTGGCAGAGAGAGCCTACGCCTGAAGAACTAAGAGCCATGGTATATCTTGGCGTAATCAATGGAGCAATGGCTTCACAAGCTTTTATTCGACATGTGGGACAAAGCTTTCCAAAGAATCCAGCCATGTGGTCAGCTTATCATCAGTCGGCCCGTGAATTGCAGTATTTGGCCAAGGATTTACAATATCAAAATGAGTTAAAATCCTTTAAAGAGAAGGATTGGTGGCAAAAAATGAAGGTAGAGTCTGCTTGCTTTAAGGGAGAGAATTCCAACCATCTCCTTTTTGTGCTGGTTAATTTGGAAAATAATCACAAAATTGTCAGTTGTCCGACAGGTCCTGATTTTGAAAACGGAGATTGGCATTTTATATCGGAGAATCGAGTAGTAAAAGCAGGGGAGATGTTTGAATGGGTACTCAATCCATATGAAGTAAAGTTGGTGCGTTTTGAAAAAAATAAATTGTCTTTTAGTACAGTAGTAAATAAAGAATGGGAGGGCAATTTGATCCGTGATTTTAGCTTTGAAAAATGGTCCAGTGTCGGCATACCAACTGCCTGCTATTTGCACATGAGCAAAGAGCATGGTGCAACGGCGTTCCTGGATCGATCTGTATCTCATCATGGGGAGTTGGGTTTGCGCTTGAATAATTTGGGAGGAGATTTTGCCCAAGATAATTCACAAGAAATTAGTCTTTATCAATTTCAAACCGTTGCTAATCATGCCTATATTTTTAGCTTTTGGGCTTATGCCGAGCAATCCAATAACAAGCCCGGAATAGAGAATCAAGTGGCTGTTCGGATAGAGAAACCATGGGGTAAATTCATATGGTATGATACTATTGATGTTAAATCAGGATGGAACAGGTATGATGTGTCATACATTCCATCTGAGGGCGAAGACCGGAACATGCTTGAATTGCGACTACTACACGAGGGATTTGTTTGGTTTGATCAAATTCAGTGGGTAGAATCTCCTTCTGTTTTTTTGAGTGGTGATATATTTGATGATCATCGATTATTGTCTGCCCAAACTATCGGAGATTTATGTCCATTGGATAAAATAACCTACTTGTTTACCCCAGTTGCGGCGGATACCATTTTTAAAGGGAATTTATCCAATTCCTTTAAACTTGAAAATCAGGGCGAGGTAGAAGTACAGTATCTTCTTCCCAATGGCCAGTTTCAAAAAATGAAATGGCCCGTCCTTTTGCAAAATCAACGATGGAAGAAGATAGAGTACATCATTGAACCCAGTCTGAAGTATTTAGCTGGAGGCAAGAGTGCTCTCATTGATGGTCAGTTGGGAGAATTTGTTTGGGATGGTAAGTGGCAAGGGTTTGAAGGTTCTGATGCTGAGGTGATTTTGGAAGTGGATTCAAATTTGTTTCAAAGTACAATTACTTTGAGGTGCTTATCCAAAAAAAGTGCATGGGTTTATTGGCCAACTGAAGTTGACTTATGGGGGAGTTCAGATGGAATAGATTTTCAACAGTTGAATCACTTGACCATTTCCCCACAGGCTTATACAGATGAAGATGGAGTAAAGGAAATTTTATTTGATGTTTCTCAAGGAAACACAACAAACGGACTTAAACTACGTTATTTCAAATTGGTCGCAAAATCATCAAAAAAATTGCCACAAGATCATCCTTTTGTTGGTGAAAAGTCGTGGTTATTTATTGATGAGATTTTGCTCCGATAACGTTACCTTTGGGCAACTTTTAGATTATGTCAGCAGCAACACAAATCGCTACTTTGGAGCAAGCCAAAGAGATGGGGTTAATGACCCAAGAATTCGAGAAAATTAAAGAAATATTAGGCCGAACTCCTAATTTCACTGAGATGTGTGTTTATTCCGTGATGTGGAGTGAACATTGTTCTTACAAAAATTCCATCAAATGGTTAAAAACCTTGCCCAAAGATGGACCCCACATGCTGGTAAAGGCAGGAGAAGAAAATGCAGGTTTAGTGGATATTGGCGATGGATTGGGTTGCGCTTTTAAAATAGAATCACACAATCACCCATCTGCCATTGAACCTTACCAAGGTGCTGCGACAGGTGTGGGAGGAATCAATCGCGATATTTTTACGATGGGAGCGCGCCCAGTGGCATTGTTGAACTCTTTGCGCTTTGGAGAAATCACCAATCCCAAAACACAATGGTTGATGGAAGGTGTAGTAAAAGGCATTGGGGATTATGGAAATGCATTTGGTATTCCTACCGTGGGCGGTGAGGTGTATTTTGATGAGAGTTATCAGGTGAATCCTCTGGTGAATGCCATGTCCGCAGGTCTTATTGATGCCACAAAAATCATCTCGGCCAAGGCCAGTGGTGTTGGAAATCCGGTATTCATCGTTGGTTCAGCCACAGGCAAGGATGGAATCAAAGGAGCCTCATTTGCCTCAAAGGATATTACGGAAGAATCTGCCAAAGACTTGCCGAGCGTTCAAGTGGGAGACCCTTTTCAAGAAAAGTTGTTATTAGAAGCAACAATGGAGTTGGCTGAAACAGACGCTATTCGTGGTATGCAAGATATGGGTGCTGCCGGAATCACTTGTTCTACCTCTGAAATGAGTGCGGGTGGAAAGGTGGGAATGGACATTCATCTGGAAAAAGTGCCCACTCGTCAGGAAGGGATGTTGCCATTTGAAATACTACTATCAGAGTCGCAAGAGCGCATGTTAGTGGTTATTGAGAAGGGACAAGAAGAAAAGGTAAAAGCCATTTTTGACAAATGGGACCTACATGCAGCCGAGATAGGTATTGTTACTGAAGGTCCTATGGTTCGTTACTTCATGCATGGAGATTTGATTAGTGAGATTCCAGCAGAGTCATTGGTGCTTGGCGGTGGTGCTCCTCAGTATGAGAGAGAATATAAGGAGCCAGCCTATTACCAAGAATCTAAAAAGTTTGATCTTCATTCCATTGAGCAACCCAAAAGTTACGTTCACGTTGCTCAACAGTTGGTTGGATTGCCCAACATCGCAAGCAAGCGTTGGATCTATGAGCAGTATGATAGCATGGTAGGAACTGCTACAATGACCACCAATCGTCCAAGTGATGCAGGAGTGGTGAATATCAAGGGCAGTAACAAAGCGCTTGTTCTTACAGTGGATTGCAATGGAAGATACGTGAATGCAGATCCTGAGGTGGGAACCATGATAGCCGTCTCAGAGGCAGCAAGAAATATTGTTTGTTCTGGAGGTCAACCTTCAGCAATTACCAATTGCCTCAATTTTGGTAATCCATACATTCCCGAGGTATACTGGCAGTTTGTTGGAGCTATTAAAGGAATGGGCACCGCATGCAGAAAATTTGAGACTCCTGTTACGGGAGGCAATGTCAGTTTTTACAACCAAACAGTCAATGAAGATGGTAGCTCTCGTCCAGTATTTCCAACACCAACCATTGGTATGTTGGGTGTCATGGAGGACAAGTCACATCACATGACATTGGATTTCAAATACAAAGGAGATTTAATTTATTTGATTGGTGAAAGTCATGACGACTTGAATTCCTCTGAATATCTCTACAATATTCTGGGTATCAAGAATACTCCAGCTCCTTACTTCAATTTGGACGACGAGTTTACTTTGCACCAGCATTTGAAGCATTTGATTCAAAATAATTTGATCAATGCTGCACATGACGTAAGTGATGGGGGCTTGTGGGTAACATTGGCTGAAATGGGAATGACCGCTAAATTGGGATTTGATATTGAAACACCTCTAGAATATCGAAAAGATGCATTTTTGTTTGGTGAATCTCAAAGCCGGGTGGTCGTCACTGTTCCGGAAAATGATAAAGATGCCTTTCTAGATTTTATTTTAGAAAATAAAGTGCCCGCTATGCTTCTCGGTCATGTTACAAAAGGTAGATTCACTATTGATGGAGAAGAATTTGGTTCTGTGGATGAGATAGCGGATATATATAGCAATGCCATTGGAAATTTCATGAAGAAAAAATAAAATGAGTTTCTTTCTTTACTTGCGTTCTAAGCCTGGTTTAAGAATGTTGGGCTATGTCATTGGATCCAACATTGTTGTGATTCTGCTAAGCTGGTTTATTTTGTCCTGGTATACAGATCACGGAGAATTTGTTTCCATTCCTGAACTGAAGGGAAAGTCTCTTGAGGAGGCCATTTCGTCACTGGAGGATATGGATTTGGAACCTGTTGTAGTGGACAGCATTTGGTCTGATACTGCAGCTAGAGGTAGCATCAATTTCGTAATGCCCGTTGCGGGTTCAACCATCAAGGAAGGCAGGCAAGTGTATTTGACTATTTTTAGCAAGACTCCCCCTATGGAAGTAATCAATATAAAACAGGGCGAATATTCTGCGGTTGCCATGGTTAAACTCAGCAACAAAGGAATAGATTACGATATTACTTATCAACCCAATAATAATTTTGTTGGTAGTGTTATGATGATACGGTGTAAAGGAAAAGAAGTTAAGTTCAATGATCAATTACCCAGAGGAAGCAAAGTTGTACTTGTCGTAGGAACCAGTGATGATAGTAAAATCAAAGTGCCAGACCTATATGGGATGACCTACGCTGAAGCACAGAGTGTATTAAAATCACTGGGACTCATCTCACAATTGTTTTTCGATCAGACGCCATCAAGTTCAGATTCTCTTGAATTTAAGGTATGTACCCAAGAGCCTCCATACTCCCCCAATACTTTGGATATAAAGTCAGGAAGTATTATGGATATTTATCTTTCGAAGGAACTTTGCCCAAGAGATACTTCTTCTTTTACTAACCCATGAGATACATAACAGCATTTTTATTTTCGTTCGTGGTATTGGTTTCCTCAGCCCAGGAATGGGAGAGGGTACCCATGTTTTTGTCAAAAACTTTTAGGGTTGGAACGTTTGATCAAAACCGTGATTTATTGACGTTGCCCTTTTTCGATGATTTTGCTTATCATCGTTTTGGACGATCAGTTCCAAATCCTGTTCATTGGTTAGACAACGATGTCTATATTAACAATGTGATGCCCAAAGATCCGCTGACCATTGGTGTGGCTACATTAGATGGATTGAATGAAAAGGGATATCCTTACGATTTTTCAGATCAATACGCACAAGGACCTGCGGATACATTGACCTCTCAAGGGATTGATTTATCGGGTTTGGACAGCACTGATAATGTTTATCTTTCCTTTTATTACCAGGCCGGAGGTTGGGGAAATATGCCAGATGAAGAGGATTCTTTATTTGTCGATTTCTATTCACCACTTACAGGAGAATGGGAAAAAAAGTGGTCCAAATCTTCACCCAATAACACCACATGGAATAGAATGGATTTGCACATCTCTCAATCGCAATATCTTCAAGCGGGGTTCCAATTTCGGTTTAGAAATGAGGCTACGCTGAGCGGTGCTTATGATCAGTGGAATCTTGATTATGTTCTGTTGCGCGAGGGATTAGATACGGCAAACATTGCCTTTGACGAAGTAGCGATGCAATATGTTCCTTCACTGCCATTTTCCAATGGATACAGCGCAATGCCATGGAGACATTTTATTGGTAATCCATCTGGATTTTTGGCCCCTTCCATAACCGCCTTTGAACGAAATCTCGGTAATGCAGAAAATATAGCGACAGGTTATCGATTGACATGCAACGGCCAAGTTCAGCAGGCTTCGGCTGTCGTTTTGAATACTTTTGCCAATGAAAATCAATCCATTCAAGAGGAGATCAACTGGAATACAACGATTCTTCAAAATCCTTTGTTGAATGATACCACAGTGAATGTTGAGGTTTGTGCATTTATCAATCCAACCGATGCTCATTTGGACAATGATACCGCCTGCTATTCAATAAAGCTATCCAATTTCTACTCCTATGATGATGGCAGTGCGGAGCGAACCTGGACCGTCCAAGGCGCTGGTGCGCAGGTTGCATTAAAGTTCTACAACTACTCTCCTGATACATTGATGGGTATCGCTGTAAATTGGTTGCCTTATGGGGTAAATCATTCCACCCAAACTTTGTTTTTAAAGGTTTGGAATGACAATGGTGGCGTTCCAGGCTCATTGATTTCTGAGAATTTCAACTATCAATATCCCCAATACATTGATAGCGCAGGATATGATTCTTTTACTTATCATGAATTGGATAATCCATTGGTTTTGGGAGTTGGCACATTTTACGTTGGATGGGTTCAATCTGATGCCCCAACCTATGATGTAGGCAATGATAAAAACACCAATAACAATCCAGCCAAATTGTTTTACTCATTGGGGGTTGATCAAGCGTGGCAGGCCTCGCAAGCGACAGGCAGCGTGATGATTCGTCCTGTGTTGCGTGCAGGAAAAAAACAAATTTGGAATGGGGTGTCTCATTTAGAAATTCAAAACAATTGGGGGGTGATTTATCCCAACCCAGCTACAGATCAAGTTCAATTTAATGCGCCTGGTTCTTGCTATTTTCAGGTCATGGATGCCTCTGGTAAGATCATCGAATCAGGAAATTCAAATATTGGTCATGTTGTCTTAAATGTCAATCAATACCCTCAAGGTTTATATATGATAAAAGCCATTTCCAAGGGAGAACAACATCTTTATCGCTTCTCAAAGTAAGACATGAGCGAAGAGTTGGACGATATCGAAAGAGAGGATGAGGAAAGTTTGTTTGAACACCACAGGATAGTTGCAGATAAAGGTCAGGGTCTGGTAAGAATTGATAAATTCTTGGTTGATCGTTTGGAGAAAACCTCAAGATCAAGAATTCAAGATGCGCACGATGCAGGTTTCGTCAAGGTCAATGGTGTATCCGTAAAATCCAGTTATAAAATCAAACCCAATGATGTAATCACCATTGAGCTGCCTTATCCCGTGAGGGAGTTTGAAATTGTCCCTGAGAATATTCCCATTGAGATATTGTATGAAGATGATGAGGTGCTGGTCATCAATAAGCCGATGAACATGGTGGTACATCCCGGACATGGAAACTACACGGGCACTTTGGTCAATGCAGTGCTTTTTCATCTTCAAAAAACACCTGCAGGAGAGCAACATCGTCCAGGCTTGGTGCATCGATTGGATAAGCATACCACAGGAGTCATGGTGATGGCCAAGACAGACCATGCCTTGAATCATTTGGGAAAACAATTTTTTGATCGTACCACGGACAGACGATACCAAGCCATCGTGTGGGGAGATGTTGTGGAAGATGGCACAGTAGTGGGAAATACTGGAAGAAGTTTACAAGACCGAAAAGTATTTACTGTTTTTCCAAAAGGAGATCATGGAAAGCACGCAGTGACACATTACAAAGTATTAGAAAAGTTACATTATG
>JACCDO011154812.1_pt1 | contig 22699 bp, 20 predicted proteins | sample 7446101 | NCBI WGS metagenome assembly JACCDO01 (sample SAMN15323440, study PRJNA562643) | freshwater metagenome | isolation source: river surface water | place: USA:Blue River Watershed | collected 2017-08-16
AAAGGTTAAGACCATCTATAGTTCTATGTGCGGCAACACCATCATCATTCCAAAATAATCCAGCGCTTTTACCTGCGTCGATTAGGTATTTACGATTGACGCAATAGTAAGCTCCGATCGGAGGCATAGTAGCTCCACGATAACAAATATCACCTACTCCGATGTAATTAGAATTAGTATGAGTAGGTCGCCATATCTTAGATAGAGTGTCTCCTGCAATTGTTCGTACTTCCTGATACCCGGTACATGGAAGTGCTGCATCTGGACGATCACTACGTACCATTAAAAACTGCACTCCCCAACAATTATTAGGATCAGCAGGCGCGCTATCCGAATTGAAATGACGATAATGAATCAGACTACCTAGCTTAGCGTATCCAGCGGGTATTCCTGACACGCACGAAATTATACTCCAGTCATCGCCACCTGTACCCCAGTCAGACCATTCCCATCGGAAATTTAGACTACCCAAAGGCTGAATTCTAAAAGGTTCGCCAACAGACATATTTTTTTATGTATTCTTAGCTATATTCTTTTCTTGAACTTTTTATGTAAAAAAAGAAACTTAGACATCCTCAGCATGTCCGATCGCCAACACACAGTACATGCGCGAGTACCGCGGATCATATCCGCCCTGGTCGTCATGCTCGGTGTAGATACTCGTGATGTATCCATGATCAAATGAATCAGTTACATTCTCCATCTGGAGTAGCTCGCCGGTTGTAGTTGCGTAGTAAGTCGGTACAAGTGACGCCTCGCGAACATACCGCCGCAGGTCCGAGATGAATGCGAAGTGCACCTTGCGATTGGCAGCCTTTGCAAGCTGTAGGATTTTCGCGTCATCTCCGAGCAAGTCCGCGGTCGTCATGTCAGAGTAGTACATGTTCTTTGCCGCGTAGATGAACGCGCTCATTGGCAGCATCTCAGCGGAAAGCTTGCTCTCATGTGTCTTGGCGAGTGCAACGTTTGCCGCAAGATTGGCGTTAAAATCTGCCTTGAGTGCAGAAACCTTGTCGCGGATGTAGGCGAGTGACTTGGGCAGTCGTACTTTCTGCTCGTCGGGTTCGTCGTCCTGATCGGCGTCTTGCGTTCCAAGAATGCTAGACCGCAGCACAATGCTGACTGTCACATTACGAGCATCCACAGGCAATACATGCTTCTGCGGCTGGAATGTGTCGGTGGTAGAGTCCAGAACAAGCTTGGTCTTCTCTTCAGCGATGCAGTACTCAACTACTGTGACGTACGGATCGTCGTCTTGTTCGGATGACTCGATCGAGTCCGCATCGCTGTCCGAGTCGGACGAATGATCATCGTACTGATTGATACCGTGCGCATGCTCGCTCGGCACGTAGTCGCCCTGACGGATGCGGTATTTGACGAACTTGCGACAAAGATGATGATTGTCAAGAACCTCAAGCTTACCGAGGAACATAGCACGCGTTGTGTCATCGCTGTCGTGGACGTCATCGATGTCATCGAGAATTTCATCGTACACAGTAGTGTAGACCTTCTTGCTGCCGAGCTCACGAATAAGCCGGTTGAACTGATCAAAGTGCCCATACACCGGAAACACGAACGTGTGTCGCTCGCCCTTAGTGATCTCAGTCACTTCATGAATAGAGTTGATGGGGAACAGAACCATTGGACATCCGTACGATGAACCGTAATCGTCATCGTCTGAATACCGACGGAGACAAGAAGCTGCTTTGCCTTCGAACACATCCTTATCATCAATGAGGAGCTGACCACCCTCATAGCGACGGGTGTTCTCGATGTCTGGAAACACTACAAGAGTCATCACATGAGGCAGGTCATCGAGATCTGGAAGGCGAGCGTCTCGATGCTTGCGCATGAAATCCTTCTGCACATAAATGTGCTTGCTGCCTACTCCGAGCCTGACCTTGCTGAAAAGCCGCTTCAGAAAGTCCGGCGAACTCATCGTGAAGCGATTACGGATGCTCACAGAACTACGCAGATCCGGTCGATAGACGTCGTTGCCGTCGATGCCGACCTTGGTGAGATCACCATCGGTCAGTTTCCACACGTTGACGCGGGTCTTGTCGGAATAGCACCGTATGGAATCAACGGGACAGAGACCCTTCGATGAGCGATAGGCGTCCTCATCTAAGTCCGTAATGTGCGCGTAATCCTTGAAAGTGTAAAAGGACTGCACGAACTTGGGTAGTCCCTTATGTTCGATTGCTTGAGTTGCCATTCTCTTTAGGAATAGTTGGAAGCAAGCTAGGTCTGTTGATATAATAAGAAAAAATAAATCATTTTTTTATGATGTATTATAATCCGCCAAAAGAAACTTATAATACACATCTCGGACATGGGCAGTTAGGCGTGTCAAAGATCTTTACGATGTCCGTGAGTACGCCCTCCTTGATGGCAATTAGGATAGTCTTCAGCTTGTTGTCATTTTCACGGGTAACCGGAGTGTCAGTTGCTTCGCCTTGCTCCATATACTGAATGAGTTTAGCAAATGTTTCGTCCTGAAGCACCCGAGGAAACTTGAGTAGATATAAAGCAAGTGTCTTATCGAGCGTCTTCGCAAATTGTGCTTTCTCATTGTTGGCAGAGTTCATTGCTGTTCGTACCCAGGTGTCGAGAGACGTAATAATCTCTCGATAGAACATTAGCGAATCGGACATTGTTCGGCGAATCTCGGCAATCATCGGATGTCCGGAAATCAGTGTTTCAAATGCGATAGGAGGTCTTGCGGGGTCGCCTGCTCGAATCATGACCGGCGTTGGGTTTTGCGGATCACCGGTTGTGATATTCCAAATAGTATCGGTCTTTTGCTCTTCAGCAACCGGACGTCCCGTCATCGACTGAACGATAGCCCGCTGTAGTGAATCAAGAAATGCTTGTTCGTGGTCGTCGTGATCTTCGTCAGCATCATTTTCAGGAGTAACTTCGTGATCTTCGTCGGCATCATTTTCAGGAGTAACTTCGTGATCTTCGTCGGCATCATTTTCAGTTGCGGTCTCTACAGTAGGCTCATTCTTAGTTTCTACAGTAGGCTCAGTTACAGGTTCTACGGTAGGTTCATTAGCAGGCTCAGTATCGGAAACAATCTGAATTACGGCAGGTGCTGGATTCGTCTCAACCACTCGATTGACGAATGTAGGATTTTCTACAATAACCGGAGTATCAGCTGCATTCGCGGTTGCATTGCGACGAACTCGCGCATGACTACCACGCGGCTGAGTAGCTCTTTGATGAGTAACACGCGGCTGAGTAGCTCTTTGAGGTACTTGTCGATTAACTACACGTCGCGGTCTGCCATCCATGATGTCATCGCGTGGATTAGGTACTCGGCGCAAAGGTACTCGTTGTCTACGATTGTGATGCTGTAGATGTGTATGTGTATTCTGCGTCTGAATATCTACCAATTCAGGAAGATCGTCATCCATATTAGTTGCAGGATTCATCATGTCGGAGTTCATGCTACCGAGAAGCTGACCTAGGAACTGCGCAAAGTCGGCGTCTTCCTGATCTCCATTAGTATGCGTATCAGCATGCTCGTGATCTTCTTCCGCATCGGACTCAGACTCTACATCAGTATTGTGATCTTCCTGAGGAGGAATATCCGGAAGTCTAATAGAAATATTATGGTTTTGTTCAGTAATATCTACATTCTGAATATCGAATCCGTATCGCTGACGTCCAGAACGTACACGGATTGTAATATTCGTTCTCGGCATGATTTTAATCGTATAATCAAAAAAGAAAATTCACTTTTGAAACCTTTATTCATCGTCCGTATGGGTATTGGGCGATTCAGGGATACTCTTCTCTTGAACATCCGGTTTGCCGCGTCCACCAAGAATATACGGCGAAACATTCGGAATGTGGATACCATCTTCTCCATTATAGACAACGGCACCTCCATATGTGATCGATTCGCGTAGTTCCTTTGTAAGTTTGTCCTTGGGAATAGCCTCCATTAGTGACGAATAAGTTACGATTACGTAATCTTTTAGCACACCATCTAGAGCAGCAACTGTAGTCGGATAGTTAGCATACGTCTTGCATAAGCTGTCCAAGCCCCGAACACTCGCCTTCAATTCACTCGCCGCGTTAATTAATACATAGGTCGCCATAGATTTCTTTGATTCGCTCTGGGAGTGTTTTGACTCATTAATCACAGTCTCAACAGACTGTTGTAATGCCTTGTATAGATCCCGCAAAAATCTAATGCCTTCGTCTTTGTTGTCTCGATTCCACTTGCGTAAAGCCCAGTTAATCCATCCATCTGTGTATACATTGAGCCCGTTACTGGTGTCGAGTTTTTGACCCTCCTTAATTTTGCTAATGACTCGTAGTTTGTTAAGTAAATCATGCATTACATCGTTCATCGCGCTAGACATTTATAGTTGATGGCAATTATATTAAAGAAGTTAAGTATTTATTTGATATACATATTTAAAAAATTCAAAAATGAGCCGAGCAGAAATCGCACAGGAGCGAGCCGCATATACTGATAAGTTTTTCAGTTGTGCCGAAAGTCCCATTCAAGAATGGATAGCGGCGTATATTGGTAAGCCAGTTACTGAACTATTTAGTGATTATCGTGACGAATCAGATGTAATCGGCTTTATGCATGATTCGAAACACTATAATACGTATGTAGTAACTATGAGTGCCGATTCTGAATCATTAGTTGATGCAAACGTCATGAAGGTTAGCGAGAAAGCGAGGAAAGCCTGTTCTATGTTATACGATGCAGTACGTGAAGTATTTATGGCAGTTACCGGATCGCTCGCTGAGTCACTCGAGAAATCCGATACTTCGGATGCCTCTATTTCTACGAATGACACGCAAAAAACTGTAGAACTAGTAAAATCATTGATGCCTGTATTCGTCGAAGCTAAAATGGCATTTGCTATTAAGCGGGTTAATCGTAAAGCTATGCAGCTGCAGGCAGCTCAGGCACAACGCACACAACTTCTTAATTTCTTACGTCAGGCTCCTAAGGATGGCATTAGTGTAGAGCAGAAAGAACTTATCCAGGAGACATTTGACCAACTTAACAAGGTATTCACTGAGACAACACAAGAAGCGTTAGATGCTGAAGAGAAACTTTGCAAAGAGACAAACGCTAAGTCTGAGACTCTGGATTGGATGCATATCGTGTTAGAGGAGTCAGATCCAAATGATGTAGAAACTATTAATGAAAGCATGAAGCGGCTGCCTATGTTCGGACTACAGTTCCAAGACCCAGATGAGGAGAATTACATAGACAAACTCAAAAAAGAACAAAATATTAACGAATAATTTTCTTATACGCATATTAAACGAGCAAGCCCTATACGCGCGCCGCAAAGAAAATTAATCCCGATTTAATTTTTTTCTCATAAATGAGTAGAGGGGTTGCCAGTTATCCAGCAGATATAGACAGAAGTCAGGATCACACAAGGACTGGTAGTAAATTTCGCGACCCTTCGCGATCGTGTGGAACAAGAAGTTGTTACGATCTTCCTCTTCCATTGCCTCAATTGCGCCAGTCTTACCTGAAATCGCAGTACGCAACTGAATAGCCAACTGCTGCATAATAGGGTACATTTCATTTAGAGTTTGTAGCGGAATTCGAGACAGTGCGTTTGGCGCCATCTTAAACTCATCCTTATCACGCCACTGCAGAATACTGAGATGATCAAAGACATTATCTTCAGTAACGGCACCTGTTGGTCTCGCGAGTTGAATCGATTCGTCCAGGATAGCTGCTGGAATATGCGTTTGCATAGCATTAGCATTTTCTAGATTGTTTACAGTAGCTCGCAGTCTTTGAATCACATCTGGACGATTCTGACCCATACGTTCGACAGATAATGCCTCGCGTGCATCTGATAGTTCGCGTGGTTCTCGCCGATTTGGTTGAATAGACTGCGTGATTGGTTGGACGTGTGGGCGTGGATCGTCGTCCTCAACCTCGTCGGAATAATCGTCATCCTCGTCAGAATAAGTTTGAACTGGTTGCCTGCTAACTGGTTGGCTAACTGTTTGACTAACTGGCTGAGGTGGCGCTCTAACTAATGCACGATCAGCGCGACGAATAGTATCATCTAGATCGCGTTGTGCCCAGCTAATTCGGCGATCAAGTTGCTGAATCTTCCGAAGCGGACTGCCTTTCGACTCTTCCTTTTGTTTCATTGTTTGGAATCGACGGATACGTTCGTTAAGCCTGCGAATTTCTCCATTTGTTGCGTCCGAATAAGAAGGTGGCGAAACAACCTTCGTTTCAATTACAGGTTTAGCAACCTTTACAGTTAGTTCTTCTATCGGAAGTTCATCTCCATTCACCCAAAGCTTACGTAACTTATTAAAGTCTACACTCAAATCGTACTTTACAATTTCATTGTCATACAAATTAGATGCGCCAACTACAACGCCAGTCACTGGCATATAAGTCCGCTGAAATCCAGACGTACTAGATCCACGTGGTAGTACCTGTAAATCATACGTCTCTTTGTAAAAACAATGGATTCTATTGGTTTCAAAAATAGGTGGGGCGTTCATATTTGAGTTAAACGCTTATATTGAGAAGTAATATAATTTCAAATTTCACGGAATGAGCACTAAAGCGTATATGACGAATAGAGCCACTAAGGCTTTAGCGAAAGAGATTGCCATCGCCGCTGAGAATATTAACACATGGGCTGTAAATATCAAAGAACTTATCAAGCTAAGACGTAAGCTACTTAAAAAGCCTAAAGCCGATGCGGATTTATACACCATCGCAGATGCGTTTTCTAGACTGTTCTATAAGGGACATACTAAAGCTGTAGATTATCACGTGGATTCGGATTCTTCTGAATCTGAAGATCCAGGATCAGATGCAGACTCAGATGCAGACTCAGATGCAGGATTAGATTCCGAGTCTGAACCGGAAACTAGAGATATTTCTAAACACCGAAAACACCGGAAAACACAAGAGACCGAAAAAGATGTTGATGTAGATGAATTTCTGCGGGAAGTAGTAGCCGCTGAACAAAACGCCAAGGAAGGTCTGAAGCCAGATCCAAAGAAAATGACTAAAATGCAGCAAGCGGCGTATAAGGTACTTGCGGAAGAGGATAGAGAAGTTAAAGACATGGACGATCTTATGTCGAAACGACGCAAGCAAATGCTAAAGGATATGCGTAATCCGCCAGTGGCGCCGGTTAAGTTTACTCTGGATGTCGACAAAACTCTAGACTCAAAGACTGGCAAGCCTATTCCTGAGTGCTTACCCCGTGAAGATAACCTAACTGACTCAGAAGCAAGTGGTGAAATTATAGATGAGTGTGATGTAAGCGAATCTGAATCAGATGCCGGCTCAGATAAAGATGCGACTATGAAAAATACTCTAGTCAATGAAAACGCAAAGCACCCATCCGTTCTCGAACTTGAAAATGCCTTGCGGGATGCTATGGCGAACATTACAGCTGATGCGACTATGCATCCACTAATTGCCATGCAGAAGGAATCACCGCTGTTTGCCGGTCTGCCTGGGTATGACACCGCTGCTGACTCTCAAGCAAATGATTTACTTAAGAGTTTTGGTGTGACACAAACTACAACAAACACGAATACCATAAAATCGAAGCATATTACTGAGTCCGATGCTAGCGCTTGTTCTACACGAGCACCGCCAAATGCCACTAAATTTAACACACCGGATGTTCCAGAATTCGACCCCAAATACGGACCACTATATCGGATGACGCCAAAAGAACGTTCTGAAATGCAACAGAAGTGGTTTAAGCAAGCTATTGTTAATGTAGATGCCCAACTTCAGGCAAAAAAACAACCGACATCTCCAAATTCACGTAATCGCCTAATTCGTGAAGAGACAACAAGAATTCAAGAAACCTTTTTAGAGACATATAAGTAGATTAGGTCTGCCCTAGCGCATCCCTCATATTTAATTTTTTGTTAGCAGGGATAGGAAGAATAGGATTTAGCTTAAACCATTCTTCTAGCGTATCCTCGACAGATTCATAGAATGCCTTTACCGTAGGCTCATCTTTTGGTGGACCACGGTATTTGCTTACTAGACATTTATTGACGCGTGCGATATCTAAGTCAAGTTTCTTAATCTGACTATCGGATAAATCTTTTGCGGACTTTACTATGGTAACTAAATACTCCTTAGGATACTCCTTAGCATCAAACATAGGTACATCGATTGGCACTCTGTTAGAGATTCTGTCGAACATTGCCGCAATATATGGGTGCTTTAAATAAACACCACCCTTAAATCCCTTACCCACTAGATAAGTTTCACTGTTAGCCGTACGGGACGTGTATGGCTTACATAGGTAAAATTCTTCAAAGAAGTGCGATACCGCATACATTATGGCGACCGTACTTGGCTCAAATGTTGTATATTGCTTAGTAATGAATGAACCGCCCTTTTTAAGAGTAAGCAATCCTGTTAGTATTTGCCCAATATTAGCAGGCAGTTGGATAAGTTCTTGATTATTATAATCCGACGACACATCAAATCCTAAGTCACTCGTGTATAGATCTACCTGATTTCCTAACTGTCTGCAAAAGTCGATCTGGTTTTCCTCCTTGAGCACATCACCGTTGTTATGTTCATGCATAAGCCAATGGTCTTTATAAGTATCGTAGAGTTTATATTTATCCTCGAGAGGTGTAGAATTCTGGTCGTTTGCCTCTAATAAACTAGATGCTCGCCAAACATACTTACCGGCATATTTCTCGAACAAAGTATTAATTAAGTGATAAGTGGAAATTACGAATGATCCGGGAAATGCTGCATTATCAAAATGAACAAAGTATTGGTTTTCGAATTTCTCGATGTGATTTATCAAATCATAAGCCATGATAATTTCGAAACATTTCAGCCACGCATTGCTAACATTCATTGTGTTCCCTAAAACAGCCGCGTTACTTCTCTCATATTTAAACGGATCAAAATTACTCCAAAACATTCCAAACCTCGACTTTTTATACTCGTCGTCGAGTTTAGATTTAGTTACTGATAATTCTGCCTTACTCACATCTAATGGTTTAATTCTGTATTTTTTTGTGTTAATAGGCTTTGCTAATACATCGGCATGTTTGATACGCCAGGACTTAAACAAGTGATGTTTTGTTTCTGCCATATTTTTATAGAGTATAAGTATAATTAAAACTAACTAAATTCAAAAATGAATTATATTACTCAAGATATAGTTGTTTGTTGGAAGATCTCGATATAAAAATGTCTGCCCAGTCTCTCAACGAACTCAAAGAATTAGAGGTTACCCTACAATCTCTTTCGGCAGGAGTGCCTGCCGGAAATTCCGAAGCTGGAATTATGTCACGTGCTACGGCTGCCAGTTCGATCATTAGCGCATCAACTTTAGATCCGAAGAATCCATGGCGTGATTATCTTCTTATTCAGAAACTTATCGATTCCGCTATTGTTCCAACAAAAAATAATGATTTAGATGCTGGGTATGACTTATACGCATTTGCTCTGACGCCTATCCCGCCGTGGGGTAAGGCACTCGTCAGCACTCAGATTACTGTCGGACTGCCGCCCGGAACATACGGTCGTATTGCTTCCCGATCGGGTTTATCTGTAAAGAATGATTTAGAAGTTGGAGCCGGTGTTATCGATCGCGGATACACGGGTGAAATTAAAGTAGTGATCCGTAATTTCTCGGATAATGAATATACTATTCAACGCGGCGACAAAATCGCGCAACTTATTCTGGAACAGTGCAGACAATGCCCTATTAGAGTCGTTCGTAACATTCAGGACATTATCGGATATAGCACTCGTGGTGCTTTAGGCTTTGGTAGCAGCGGTAAGTAAGTTTGTATTAGGTTTTCTTTTTTAACGCAAAAAAATAGAAACCAAACAACGATTTACTCCATATCTGCCCAGCTTTGATTGGTGGCTGCTGCGGTATGTTGCGGTGATGGAATTGGAGTTGGTACGTGTACATTTTGAGCATCAGCTTGAGCATCAGCGGTCTGATTTAGACCAGCTGCGGCAGCTGCGTAAGTTCCGGCAGCTGGTTGACGCGCGAGACGCTCAGCCTTTTGCTGTGCTTGACGTGCGAGACGAACCTGATGCTTAGCCTGCTTCATAGCGAGGCGATCCTCCCGAGTCAGTTTCTGACCGTGCTGTTCCTGAACACGACGCTCTCGACGCTCTTGACGAGGTCCGCGGCGATGCCCCTGTTGCGGTGCGGGCAGTCCTGTAGCTGGATCAACGCGGGGTTGACGGGGTTGACGTGGAACCCGAGCGGTGCGTCCTACAGTTTGGAATTCACCCTGTGCATCCGCTTGTGGCGTGCCGTCTACACCAAGGTCTGGCGTATTGGCAGGCGCATCGGGCTCCTGCGTATTACGTTCCTGGCGGGGAACGTGAGGCACCACAGAGTAAGTGTGCGTAGTGTCGTCCCAACTAATATGGACACACCCATTCAGGTTGTAGAACTTGGCGATACGCTTGCTCTCAGTCCAGAGAATTAGCGACCGAACGCGATTGCGAGGAATGCTAATGTATTGCAGAAAACCCACGGGATTTCCATAATACATACCGCGTACGAGGTCTCGTTGAGCTTGTTCGGCTGCGTCGACCGGCCATGATTGGTTCAGAAGGTTCTGAAATGCTACCATGTTTTCATTAGTTGCAACGCGAGTATTAACAAGCTCGCTGTTGGCGAGGTCTCGACCAAGTTCATAAACACGCTGAGGGAGCGACATGATGACTTATGTTAAGAGTTATAACAGATTATAGTATATGTTTAACATAAAAAATTCAAATTTTAATATATAGAACGGTAGCTAAAACAACGAGCCGGAAGAATGTCTACAGCAATTAAAGCAAATGAAACCACGGATCTACTTAAAGCGAATTTGTACGGGTTCGTTAAGTCGGAACGTATGCGATATGATCATATCTATAAAATCATAGAGACTTACGTGATAGAACATAAGTTATTTATATCAGACCCATATAAACTAACTCATTTAGAAACCAATACAGACCAATTTATGGACTTCCATTATTCTATTTATTGTTCTAGACCATTGGAGCACGCCAATGCAATTACTAATTTGATATATGAAGAGCTTATGGTAAGAAAAGACCCCCTGATAGACTTATTAGTTATGAACACAGCTATTAAAAACGAAGAGTTTTCTATTTCGTATGATAATAGATTCATTGTTAAGGTTTATGCGTTGCAACGCGACCGTCCGAAAGGGCAGTCTTCAGATTTAGCGAAACTTATCATACCTGAAGTGATTAATAAGGTACCATACATGCCGGCAGAAATCGAAATTATTGATGTGTACAATAATTTATATACAAATCCTACAAATCTATATGCGTACGAACATTTCGAATCAAGTATGCTTAAGCAAGTTTTAAGCAAGATCGGCGGAGAAGTTCAAGATATTTCAGGCGGTGATAATCAGGGAGGCAATATTATTTCTGGTGCTGATGACTCCCAAAAAAATACGTGCTACGAAAGAAAGAAGGATGAACTCGAGGCACTTAAAATAGCGATTGTTAAAGATTTTCTACCGGGTAAACCATTGGCATTGCTAGGACCGATGGCAATAGAGTTGTACCAGTCCGGTACGGATATGTGCCCTAAGTATGATCGTATTCAATTAGTTGGTACGTGGTCTACATCCGAGCTTAAAACTAAGCTAAGTGATTATTTAACGACGTTCGGTCGTAGATATGAAATATCTGACAGCGATGAATTAGATTTACTTATTCCAAAGGATTTTAGAACTAAGCGTGTTATATTTTCTATGTCTATTAAAACCGACATGGGTATTAAGGAAAAACCATTTCTAGAATACTTTAATAGTTGTAACTTCGAACTTATTCCTGTGTTTGAGTTTGAAAACATACTACTTACTAATAAATATGTACTACTTAGATTTCTATTCATTGATCTATGGGTGACAAAATTCATTTATTCGATCGGTAAGCTTGAAAAAAGCTCATATGTATCTAAACAACAACGAACGATGAGTTTAATCCGTCTAGCTAGCAAGATGCCATTTGTTGTAGATGGATTAATTGGTAGTTATTATGACTTTGAAATTAGCAAAAAAGAAAAGAAGATAGATCAGGAACAATACTTCGGTCCTTATTATCCGGCTGGTTACTTCAAAAAGAATAGCAAATTAAGAACTGTGTGATTTACTCACTCTCGTCATCTACAGCATCACCGTCATCAAGATCATCGTCGTTAGTATCCGCTCCGTTAGTTTTAGCCGCCGCAATTGCTGCCTTGAGTTCTTCAAGTACGTCGTCATGATTATCCTTCATGTGGTGGTAATAGGCACTAACTTGGGCTGTCGTAAGAGCATCACCGGACTTTCCTTGCCACTTGTCGTTAGCTGTTTCGATAGTCTTCTTTACCTTTGCCGTCAAATACTTATCAAACTTTGAAGGATCCTCCTTGTATGCATTCTTGAAAATAGTCATCTTGTTCAGACGAGCTACTGTTGTTTTTTTGGCTGCGGCTGCTTTCTTAGGAACAGCTTTCTTGGGAGCTGTCTTCTTAGGAGCAGCAGCTTTCTTAACAGCAGCTTTCTTAACAGCAGCTTTCTTAGGGGCAGGGGTGTCGTCTCCATCGGCAGGGTCAGCATCGTCATCATTAGCAGCTTCAGCGTCATCGTCTGCTGCAGGATCTGCTTCGGCGTCATCGTCTGCAGCGGGATCTGCTTCGGCGTCATCGTCTGCAGCGGGATTTGCTTCATCAGCTGCCGGAGCAGCTGCCTTTGTCCCGCGTTTAGTTGGAGCACGTTTCGCAGCAGTCTTACGTCCAGCAGTAGATTTGCGAGTGGTTGCCTTCTTTACTACCGGTTTTGAAACTTCACTGAGAGTTGCTCCAGCAGTCTGTTCAAGAGTATCCATCTTGACGCTTACATTTGTAACCATGCTATGCATCTCAAAAACTTGCGTGGATGTTGATCCTTGTTCTTCCCTAAGCTTATTGATTGCCTCGATTATAGGCTTAAGAGCATTGTTGAGATCTGCGAGTGTGATTGACTTTGCCATTTTTTTGTAATCAAGTGGTTAAGTTATAATAAGCTCGTATATTTTCTTTATGTTAAATTCACTTTTTGAAAGGGAATTTATTAAGCGTACGCGCCGCCCCTCGTACTTAAAAAAATAAATAAGAATCTACATGAACATCGATAAATAAGGCTGGTCCTGCTGTTGTTCGAATATGCCGAATTTATTAAGTAAATCGCTTGTCACTTTAATTGGGAACTCTAATCTAGTTGAGTAACTAAATATTTTTTGATTATCTGGAATGCCCATATGTAAATCAGTCGTGCACAACAGTGCTCCTAATTTATTGATGATAGTCTGAATATACTGAGTTACGCGCCTCATGCCGTCTTTGTCCTCCTTAGCAGCCATAGTAACTATCTCACTAATCGCCGAATCATGGAATATCACTTGATCATCAGTAATATTAGCATTCTTGAGTTCCTTAGGTACTATGTATTTTTTAGCGATTACTTCTTTTTCCTTAAATGAATAGCCAGCTAAATCAATAATTGGCAAACGATTCTGTAATACGGCATCGATATTACTGCGTGAATTCATTGAATACACAAACGTTAGATTCGATAAATCAATAGAAATATCGGGCATATAATGATCTTGGAACGATTTTTGCTGTACCGGATCAGAAACATGTAAGAATACATGACCTACATGACTAGATAACCCAATCTTGTCAAATTCATCAAAGAACATTACGCCGGATTTTGTTCTGTTTCCATTGGGTGTCTTAAGGTTAACCAACGTGCGGACTAATACTCCTGGCATTGATCCAGTGTATGTATATGAATGCCCTAAATAATGTGATGGATCAATACTACCACCCATATTAATTTTAGCAAATGGCTGATTAGTAGCATCACAGAATGTCTGGATAAGTTCGGTGTTATGCGTGACTACACACGATGCTAATAAGAATCGACCATTACCATCTAATGTAAAGCCGGCATAATCACCACGTTCATATTGTGTAACTTTAAATGCAGTCTGATTCTTGGTCTTCATATCCGGAAGTTCTTTTAAATCTGACTGAATAATTAGAGAATCGGCGAGTTGAAAACACTCATACCCTACAGATCTAATTAAAAACTTGAACTGTTCGCACAAGATCTTATCTTTGACTTTAAGACTGATAGATTGTTTAGTCATCAATTTCTTACGGAAATCATCTAACCGACTGTGTCTTTCAGAGTTGCGGCGACCAATGGAAGGTTGCCCATTAAGTGTAATTTGCTTCTTTTCGGATGCATCGTCTGAATCGTCATCATCTGTACCTAATGCTTTTTCAGCAAAATACTTTAATCCGTTACGTTTTACAGCTATCTTTTGACTCGGTGATTTGCTTGGCTTTGATGTACTTCTAATAGGCGATCTTGGTTTAGGAGACTTACCCGGCTTAGGCGTACTTCTCTTGGGTGACTTGCTCGGCACTGGAGTTCTTGTTGCAGGCGACCTTGGCTTTGATGTACTTCTTGTGGCGGGCGATTTGCTTGTTTTACTTAACGAACTTAAATCTCGAGATATAGTGGGAATGTTAGATGTAGTTTTTGCGAACGACTTCAAAATAGACTTCGGTGCTGGCTTTGAGGCTGGCTTATGCGCGGAGTTCGGAGTTTTCGATCGCTCTGTCGGTTTTCCTGGAGTTTTAGGTCGAGATCCAGAATGTGGCTGACTTGCTGATCGCCTAGATCCAGTAGATGTGTTCGATTTCGGTGTGCCGTTTTTTGATCCTCCTGATTTCGGTGTGCCAGCTCTTGAACCAGCTCTTGAACCAGCTCTTGAACCAGCTCTTGAATTAGCCTTCTCGACAAATATAATTGCATCACAGAAACCCTTGAGAAGTTTGTAGCGTACCTCGCGAGTATTATAAAGATACTCGTCCGGAATATACCTATGATTAAGTAGATATCCAATTTCCGCCTTATCAATAGTTTCTAAAGCATTTCCGCTTTTTTTTGTCGTAACACTAGCAGCAATTTCGTCTAGCCGTTTAGTTAGATAATCACGAACGATATCATCAACAGATTTCTTCTCACTGCCCAACAGTAGTCCGACTAAATAAGGATCGTTCTTGATAGCCTGCCGTTGGTATTCGACCGGAATCGCGTACATCTTATGCTTGGATTTCCATGAGTCGGCTTTATCTAGATACTCATTTAGCGGAATATCAATCGTTTGTCCAGTGAATTCGTTATATAGTGTTAGTACATGTACGCTATTGGTAATGAATTGTTCCCCAACTTCCGGTGTAATACGATATAACTGATCGATACCTGTCGATGTACTCATTACAATTCTTGGTTGATTATCATCTCCCATTAGAATATCACCGCGTGCAATGTTCTTAGCTGCCTTCATACCGCCGAAGAATTGCAATACTTGAGTATCCGGGTGTAAACATTTGCCTACTCCCGGCGGTCCGCATAGAGCAAGAGACATACTCTTAGCATCTGGATTCCTAATTCTCAACGCGAGTAACTCAAGTAATCGTTCCTTTGCTTTCACCATACCGAACAATTTAGAGTCCATGTACTGCTTTGTGTTGTAGAGGAACGCGTGAATCTTATGTGAACCATCTGAGATTTGCACACCTAATGGGAACATTCGGTCTGAAATCTTTAATCCCCACTTGATCCATTCCAGCAATTTAGGATGTGAGTCGTCATCAGTAGATAGTGTATCTAAAATTCTCAGCTGCTCGAGCAGTACAATCTTATTCTTTCTCGATACATCTGATCGCAGGATCTGTAATTTCATCGGCATCGGATCAGTCACCACGAGTGCATCACTCTCACGCTCGGCTGCTTCAAGTGCTTGCTGTGTTTCTTCTGTCTTTTCATAGCCTTCGATACGTTTAAATATCTCTTTCTTTTTCTGAAAATATTCTTCAGACCCTGGTTGCATATTTCCCAGAATTTCTAGTTGTTCGATAACATTACATTTTTCCTTAAATGGCATCTTACTTGTTAGCACATCTGACTGGTCTGGTACAGCTGAAATAGTATCGTATATCTTATTTGCTGTGTCTCTTAGCTTACGTCGTTTATAAAGTGGAACTTTTGATAGCCATATATTGATGTTTTTTTCTTTGCGTATTTTATCTGACACGTCTGCCTTAGATAATAGATACTTCAATAGAGCTGCACCTTTCGAATCATCTAGAGATTCAGGGTCATCTGGATCGAAATCATCGCCATCCTCAGAATCGGCAATATCTTCGGAGTCCTCATCAGAATCCGAAGGAGGTGGCGTTTTCTCGCGTCTCGCTCGTTTCTTAACAATAATTACTTTCTTAGCCGGCTTTTTTGAGTCAGAGTCAGAATCAGATTTAGATGAAGAATCTTCTTGCTCATTAGCGTCATTATTGGAAGGTTCGTCCAGCGTATCATGCTTACGCTTGCCAGACTTAGAATTAATAACTACGACTTTGCGATTAGACCTGGTTTTGGGAGGCATTTATGTTTAACTATATATCAATTAGCTAAATCACTTTTTATGTTAAAAAAGAAAATCTAAGTCAGAGAAGAAAATTGTTTAATGTTCACAACTTTGTTTTTATTAGATTGCAGATAAGCTACTTGTTGAGTAGTAAGTTTACCAGGCCATATATAAGTATGTTTAATGTATATTTTTGGCACATCCGTAAAGAATTTTGAATAGTATGCTAAATCCTTTCTAAGTAGATTAGCCTGATAACTTAAATGTATGCTGCGCACGCCGATAAACCAGGGCATTTGAACCTTACCTTTAATTACAAACAACGGCATATTGTTTTGATATCCACGTTTAATCCATTCGAGCACCATCGCGTTATAATAGAGCATCAGAGCTTTTACATGCCCTTCCCACATTTTAACAGCTGGATGGTTACGCCAACCCTTAGTTTTAGTAGCGTCTGTTAGTATATTAAGAATTTGTTTGGCTTCAACCCGTTGTTTGCCTAAACGACGATTATCTAATACTGCGGCGCATTTCTTAAAGTCCGCATATGGTAAGAATGTGTTGACCATTATTTTAAATCCACTTACTACGAGATATATCATAACAGTGATTGTTTTTCTTAAACGTTGTAAAACACAGTATTAAAATGGTGGTTAGAAACAACCTCGTCACCAGACAACACACGAGACGGATTTAGACGCATCTCTTGTAAAGCCTTAGCTTGTTCGGTAATTAGCATCGTTTGCAGCATACTGCGTTCGTTTGTATATGTGGCTAGCTCATTACTTTGTGTATTTTGCAGCGCCGCAACTTTCGCGTTACATGCTTCGAGTTTAGCAAGTAATACGTCCATAGTCGATTGGTTAGAAAGATTGTGGTGTAGGGTATCGATTAAATGACTGGAATCCTCTTGACCGCCGAGATGTGTAAGTTGATAAATTACACTATCGGGAATTTGTACAATAGGCACGCCCGCCGCGATGCATGCTTCACGCTCATGTGTTAGATAAAACGAACCTCTAATTTTATGCGCGTGCTCTTTCTTGTATCGCGCAATGATATCTTCGGGTGTTTTCATAATTGTATCGGTTTCGAGCCGGGTTTCAAGCGCTTTACGCTTGTTCTCTTCAGTGAGTTTTATGATTTCGGGATCCCTCAGGCTGGCATCAGATTGCTGTACAACAATTGTACTTGGTTTACTAGCATCATGTGTGATGGATAGAACTTCCGGACTAGAAACGAAAGTTTCTACATTCTCCGCTAGTTTAGCAGATCGATCGTGTTCGTATAAATAGAAGTTTGTGGCTTTGTCTTGAGTCTGATTTTGGGACTCTTGAACCTGAGTCTGATTTTGGGACTCTTGAACCTGAGTCTGAACTTGAACTTGAACAGTAATAGTAGTTTGTACGTCTGACGTAGACATTACACTTGTATAGATAAGGTTATATTACATACTAATAAAAAAGTCTAACTGAATTGTTCTTTAATTTTTTCCTCAGACAAAGAATCTAACCCATGTAGTTTTCCGTAACACCCATGATCAATTGCCAACTGAGCTAGTTTTTTCTTTGCCGCATCGTGAGGTTCAGCTATTATGTCGACTTCTACAAAATAAGGATCGCATATATGGTTTAGTAAGCAATATCTCGCAACATCAGCAGCAAGCGCCGATATGATATCTCCACTTACATTACTACGTAGGAATGGAAATTTTCTACTAGGTGAATACAGCAAATAGATAGATTTGCAATACGTATAGCTAAGTACAGGGTTTGTGTTTTGTAGATATTCAAGTAACGATACATAGTTAGGAGTCTTACCTAGATTATGAACAGTTATATGAATCGCAAAATCTATATCATCGATGAGATCGTCACATAATTTCTTTGGACTAGGATCCGATAAATAAGAATATATTTGTCCCATGTTTGTTTCGTACTATATATAGGGTACGTTGTTAAAAAATGGATAAACTTGAAAAGTTACAAAGCGCGGTTGGCTTAGTTTTTATGATTGTCGTCATTTATATATTTTATTATCATTACAATAGAGATATAAGTAACGACATAGATGCAAATCACGATGGCGTTATAACTAAACCAGAATTGGACTACTACATCAAAAAAGAACTAGACAGGCGCGCTAAAAATCCTCCTCAGTTCAAGGGAATTTTAAAGAGTGCCATGTCTGGTGCTTTGCGAGGTGCGCTAATGGGACTATTGCTCAACGGTATCGAGGGAGCAATTGCGAGTGCTTTAGTTCTGGGCATGATCAATCCAATCATAGCCAGCGTTGAGCATATGTACTAACTTACCAGACAGCCGAGGACCATAATATATAGATTTAAATAATATCACTCTAAAGATCTCCGAAATGCAGCAACATTAGGATTGGCACAACCGTTATTCGCTATTGCTAGGAATAATCAGCCATTTTTAGATAGAAGTACTAATTAAATAGTAATTAGCACCACCATAGACCATCTCCTGCAGAAGTACAATTCGAATCTCCGTCAGTTTCGTGATTGTAAGTAAGAAGATCAGAAGTCTTAAAATTTTGAATAGTTTGCCGTTTTCCGACATAACCATCCTCATCCATGACTCCAACCATCTTGCTTTGACTGACTGACTGAGTAATAATAAAATTTGACGACATTATAATAGATAAGTATATACTATACACACAAAAATTCAATTTTTTATGGATCATAAATCTTCCGATATACTGTATAAATACCGCCTACCGGGGTCAACAGTCGAACATACTATTGTACTGCCTCATGTTGAAAAGGTGTCATACGATGCAGATCTAAACACCGTCCAAATCCATCTTATTAGTGGATCTATGGTAAGCATACAATCTACCACAGAAGTACTTTACGAATCGCTTATGAAAAAATTAGCTACTTTTTGGGGCGCCGAATAAATTTTTCTTTTGAGTGGACTGTGGATTTTGAAAATAAGCAACATATATGCTAACTCTAAAAAATTCATCTGCTCCAGAAACAATATAACATTGTTGATGCTCGCGACAATGCTGTATATGTCGATCGAAATAACCCTGCTTTCTTTTTTACATTTGCCGTTGTTTGCGATCCTACGATACTCCACTTGATACTATTGAGATTTACAAACACCGAGTGATATTCAGAGCCTTGCGACTTATAGATAGTCATGCAATATCCGTAATCTAGCTTAGGATACTTTTTAATGAAATCGGACATGATCTGTAAGTAAAACATCCGTCTCTCGTTAACTTTGATTAAAGTACGTGCGGCATTAATTTGTTCTTCTGGAATATGCAGAATTTCAAATATCTCTGCTGAATTATTGATACGTGCGATAGTAAGCCGTTGCCCTGTAAATGTCTTTTGCATATATGAGAACTTATTAAGAGGTGTATAGATCTGTACATCCTCTGCGTCGAGGATATCAAACACTTCACCATTGTATAATGTAACACCTAGCGGTTCATCGAGTGTAACAGAATCCTTACGTTTAACGATGGTGAACAAATCGATCGGTCTATCGATACAACATCGATCCCCCATGTAAAATTTAAGAGTTTCTCGTTTGCTCGGGACTTCGCGACCAGCCGACTTGTCGATACGATCCTGAATTGCCTGATTTGTTTTTTCGCAATTTGCCCTCGAATATGTCAGAATAATACAATCACTGGACTCAGTACGCCAAGTCGTCAAGTATTGATCGAGAAAATCATCAAGTTGTACATAATTACCTAGATCCTTCGGAACTAAGTTATACGGATACTTTTGCACAAAGTTATGTACATCACCGGTCTTAAACTTGGGAATCCAGGTAAGCATATTATTATTAATCTGCAGAATGTTGTCATTTGCACTTCTCATGACCTTTTCGAGCTTCGAAATCGGCCAGTGTTCCTTAGTGGCATACTGAAATACGACTGATGTTTCCTCTCCAATCGGAGGTAGTTGCCAATAATCACCAAGAAAAATATACTTCAAGTCGATATTATGTGTAAACTTAATATACTCGGCAGCCTCGCATAAATACTTATACAACTCTTGCGAAATCGTAGAACATTCGTCAAAGATAATATAGTTATAATTCTTAAGATGTTCGATTTTAGATTTGTCAAAGGTAAATGCGATTTCAGTCTCGCGATCAAGATATTTTACCTCCAAACATAATAGTTTGTGAATTGTCATGAAATCCGCCTGGAAATTAATCGAAAACTTGTCTGCAATCTTACATAGGACTTGTGTAGCTTTGTTTGTAAACGCACAGAATGCAATCTTTGCTTCTCTCCCATTAAATGCATTTACAACAACTGTCGTTTTTCCAGAGCCTGCAGGACCCAGAAGAAGAAAATTATTACATTTCGGATTGTCTAAAAACTTACCTAAATTATAGTAAGCTTTAGTTTGAGACTCGTTTAGTTTAAGCTCCATTTTGTAAGTTATATGAGGTACATTCAACTTCATCTTTTGTTTATTATGTTTTTTGGAATGTGTTTAGGAGTTCGCTTATTTGGGGGTTGGGAGGTGAAAAAAAAATAAAGGGATTCGAAAGGTCGCCATGAAAAAGATTAGAGATCTTCAGACTCAAACTTGACCTTAGGCTTCTCATACGGCTTCATCTTATACAGAATGTCATAGCACTTGTCACAGACATATGGGGCGATATGTGCATTATTTAGATATAACGGTCCAGTAAACTTAAGCTGCTCGCGGGCAACCCACGGAACTGGATTCGTCGAGTACTTATCGACACGTCCGCAATTTGCACAAGGTGGATACTCTTTAGATTTCTTTTCTTCAGCATAAGCAGCTACAATATTTGCAGGACGATGTGTGTCACAGAAATACTCATTAATGCCAAGTAGCGTCGAATGAAAGATATCGCTACGCGACAGTAAACATTGGCAAACTTGACATGTGTGTTGAAAGGTTGCAGGTCGCTTACATACCAAAGTCTGTGGGCACTCCGTCTTATTCTTGTAAGCGACGTAAAGTAACCCTAGGTCGACCTTATCGGCAGCCTGTAGCTTGTCAATAGTAGCTTGCAGATTTCTATATTTGAGTTCATCGTTTGCCCAAAGGACAAACTCAGCGTTCGCCATAACAACGGTCGCCATTTATAAATAGATTATACAATAATTAGTAAATAAACTTTAGCCGGAAAAATATACACATTTTCGAAATACAATAAATGTCTGATACTATTTATTTTCGTCCGGCATCTGCGCAACCATATCACATCGCGCGAGCTGCTTGTTGGTTAGCTAAGATTGGGTATTTTAAAACGGCGACTCAAGCTTATGATACATTAGTAAATTATGAGATACACCGCCCCGACAAATTTAGATATTTAATGTCCGAATATAATCGGGTGCATACTTTCAAGACTGGCTATTTAGTACAAACTCAAGATACAAATGCATTTAGGTCTCCGGTTGGACCTTATGGCGAAGACTCTCACATGTATTATTCTGTTCGGTAATCTTTTCTTTTTTTAGAAGAACGCATGAATTAGTCTATTGCAAACAAAAAACAAAGAAAGAAACACACTTATGTACAGGGTGAGTTAGCCTGCACTTCAGAAGTCGCCGTTCTGCATGCGCATGGCGAGCGCGTGGTCTGCGTCCATCTGCGTCTCAACCGCGAACAGGAAGTCGGCGACCTCCTGATCCGTGGCTCCGTTGGCAACCATCTCAGCAATCACAGCGTCATGCTGGATGTTCTGCTGAACGGGAGGCGCAAGCGGCTCGCGCGGAAGGCGCCCGACTGGTTCGGCGGCAGCGGCAGCGGCAGCTCCTGGATGTGCGACATCCGGCTGGTCGTCCTCCTTCAGCTCATCATCATCCTGGAACAGGCGACGGCGAACTGGCTCGCGTCGAATGGCTCCTGGAGCGGGCGGCTGGATTGGACCAGGTCGTCCATCGCGTCCGAGAATCTCACGGCGGAGCTCCAGAGGAGGCAGCGGGATGATCGCATCCGCGTTCGGATCAAGTCCGGCATGCTCGAGCGGTGGCAGGTCGTCCTCATCGTCATCGTCCTCGATGTGCGCGATCGGGAAGGGGAGCGGCATCCGACGGGGAGCACCAGGTGCATCTCGATGTCCAGGAACTGCATTGAATGCAGGACCACCAGGCGCGCCTCCAATCTGGTTGTGAACCAGATGCATACGCACACGGTCATGCTCGACATCTGGCACCAGC
>JACCDO010219466.1_pt1 | contig 22695 bp, 22 predicted proteins | sample 7446101 | NCBI WGS metagenome assembly JACCDO01 (sample SAMN15323440, study PRJNA562643) | freshwater metagenome | isolation source: river surface water | place: USA:Blue River Watershed | collected 2017-08-16
ATTTAAATTACCACTTATATCCTCTACTATTATTTTACCAATTTTAGTATTATTAGTATCAAATAAACATAAATTATTGCTACCATCATAAGCTAAATAAATTTTAGAATCATTTGATATTAATTTACCTTTAATTTTATTAAATGCAGCTGTACCAGTAGTATTACTATATATACTAGATATAGATTGAATTGCTTCATTTGATAAAGTTGGTGTAGTATCTAATCCTTCTTTGTTATTTTTAATTAATAAGTAAGCTAATAGTATTATTACGACTATTACTACTATATGTTTTGTTTTCATTATAATAATAAGCTATATTTTTATTATAATTTTTATTATAATTTATATTATATTTTATATTATATTTTATATTATATTTTATATAAGTTTATTTATAAAATAATTATTAAAAAGTTAATTATATATGTCAAATAATATAGAATTAATAAATATAATTGATATATTTCCTAATTTTAATAAATATAATAATGATAAAAAGATAAGATTATGTATTAATAAATTAAATAAAATAGATAAAAAAATATTTAATTTTGAAGATATTATGTTTAAAATGTGGGATAACTATTATATTTCTAATAAAATGGGATTTATTGATAAATTTGATTATTATGATTATATGACATCTACTCCAAAATATAAAAAACTAATGTATAAAAAAATATGTTTAACTAATTACTTACATAGGAAGCCATAATTTAACATATGGAATTATTGGAGCATTAAATGTTGGAATAAAAATAGAATTAACGCCATATAAAGTTGGTGAGTAGTACCACATAGAGATTGGTTGCATTAATCTTCTTCTGTAAGCAGCAAAGTCAAAGTCGTCATCCGAGTCAGAAGAAGAAGATGATGATGATGAGCCTCTACGTTTGTGTAATGATTTTGATTTTGTTGGGTGTGAGCTCTTCTTGGCAGTTGTAAGACCACCTGTTTGTTTAATTTTATTTAATGTTTTCTTTTCGTATGATTCTACTTTTGAAATAAAGCTCTTTTTGTCTGATGCTGATAATTTAACATCGTATTCAGCAATAGCAAAGTCTACTTTTGATCCACCTGCTAATTTTTCTGATATTTTATAGTGTAATAAATTATTATTAGCGTCTTTTAATGTAACATATGTGTGCGGTAAGTTATTAGTAACATGAGCACTGATATCATTCCAAAATTGTGATGCAGCATCTAAACCATTTTCAGCGACATATTCAGTGTTTAATTGTCCAATAATTAAGGGATTGACTACTTTAAAACTTTTCATTTTATACTATTTATAGAGATTTTATAAAAAAAATTGATTTTTAAATATTTTTTATAACTATATAATTAAATATATTAAAATATATATAAAGATATTTCGATAGTTATAATCATAAATATAATATGAAAGACGGGCGCATCTTTGAATACACTATAGAACATATATCAATATTTAAACATCTTTTTGAGATATTATCAAATGTATTGCATGAGCTTGAAATAATTCATATTCAACCGGATAAACCGATTGATAACGAAAAACAAGATAGTGATACAGAAAATGAAGAAGACCAAGAAGATAGTGAAGAAGAAGAAGAAGTTAAACCTAAAAAGATTGTAAAACAAAAGTCTAAAAAGAAAGATGATTCTGATAGTGATGCATCAGATCAAGATGATAATTCAGATGATGATAATACAACTAATAAAAAGAAACTTATTAGCAAAGTTGATAAACATCTAGATAAGCTAGATAAGATAGATAAAAAAGATAAACCAGAAGAAGGTAAGAAAGGTGGTATTAAAATTGTTGAAGTTAATGATTATGAAAGTATTATTATCTTGATTAAACTTGATGCTGAAAACTTTTTTAAATTTGATTGCAAGAAACCAACTTTCTCAATCGGTCTTGATCCAACTAACATGTTTAACATTCTTAAAAACATCGATAAAGAAGGACAAGTAACTTTTTATGTTAATGATGCTAATAAACAAACACTTAATATAGAACTTCAAAATAATGAGAAAAAGAGTCGATCAATCTATGACTTTAAACTGATGGAACTGGATGAACGTAAGATTTCTCCTCTCCCCCCAGAATTTGATATTAACATTCAAATGAAGACTAAAGACTTTCATGATATCTGTAAAGAATTATCGTCTTATAGTCAGTTTATGATTATTGAGTGTACTGAAAAGAAAATCGAGTTTAAGTGTAAAGGAGCTAAACGTGAATTTGAACATGATCCAAATGGTGGTGATAACTGTGTATTTATTCGTCTTAATCCAAACCGTAATAAAAACAAACCAGTAATTGTTCGCGAAATTTATGATCTTAATGACATTTGTATGTTTAATAAATGCAAAAACTTATCAACTAATATTCAAATTCTATTACGTAATGAATATATTATGTTTGTTCGTTATAAAGTTGCATCATATGGTACTATGACAGTTGGATTTAATCCAGCTAATGAAAAGCTAGTAAATAAACATGCCAACTATGATGATGCTAAATTTGATCCATTTTATAAGCAATCGGAGATTAAATATAAGCAATAATTATTTTATTAAATAAAAATAATAAATTATTTATTTATAATAATATAAATTATTATTATAATGAAACAAAAGTATATTATAATTATTTTAATAATAGTATTATTATTAGTTTATTTATACGTTAATAAAAAATCAGAAGGTCTTGATTCAATAGTATTATCAAAAGAAGGGCTTGATGCGTGGGCAATTCCAACAACTAATCCAACTCTTGTAAATAAAGTAACTATTGGAATACTCGATACATATACTTATTCAAATAATATTACAGTAACTATAAATAATTATGATAAAACTGTTGTTATGAATGTATCTGGTGTAATTATGAATGGTATAATTAATGATACTGCAAAGGCTCAATTATTATTTGATACAATTATTACTAAATTTAAAACTCACCGTGGTTCAGGTTTTTTTAATAATAATAGTAATTATAATATATATAATGGTAATACAGGGGTATCATTTGATTTAGAATATACAAATAATTTAACTGCATCATTTCAAAAAACTCTTATGCAAAATAATCCATTAAAAGGTACTCTAAATATAATATTATATGATAACACTACTACTACTATAAATAATATAAATTCTGTTTTATTTAATGATATAGATATACCACAATCTTTGATAAATTATATAAATACAGAATTATTAAAAATAGAATCAAGATCTGGATCTGGTTCTGGTTCTGGAACAAGCACAGGAACAGTCACAACATCAGGCTCAGGCTCAGGCTCGGGAACTGTTATATCTAAACCAACTCTTGTAAGTACAAAAGAGAATGAAAATAATATTACATTAAATTATTCAAATGGTACAATGATAGTTGTAAATAAATTAGATAATACTTTTACGGGATCTGCTATTACTGGAGTATTTAACGGTAGATTAACAAATAATAATCAAATATCTTATTTTTTTAATACTATTACAACTGGAATAGAAAAAAATAATGTAAATGATTCATCTGGTAATCGTATAATAACATATAGTGATGATTCTGTATCATATAGTACATATTATATTTCTAATGATAACTTTGTAAATGTTATTATAGAGTTATATGATTCTAATAAAATTTTTATAAATAAAGCAGTACTTGAAATGAAAATGAATAACACTATGTCTAATACAGAACAATCTAAGCCAGTACAAAGTGTACAAAGTGGTCCTAAAACAGCTTTAGGATTAGTAAGTCCAAATAAACGTTATATATTAATATTAAGTGACGATGGTTCATTAAAAAAAATAGATAATGTTGATAAAAAAGCAAAAAGTTTTAAATTATAAAAAAATAATTATAATATAAATTATTATTATTATAATGAAACGAAAATATATTATAATTATTTTAATAATAGTGTTATTATTAGTTTATTTATACGTTAATAAAAAATCAGAAGGTCTTGATAATGTTGCAACTCCTTCTTTAAAACCAACTCTCACAGGTACAGGAGAAACAACAAATAGAACAAGTACGTCATATTTTTATTCGGATGGTACACATATAACTATAAATAATTTAGATAATACATTTACTATCATAAATAATAATAATAAGAGTGTACCAATAAATAGTGGTAAATTATTTAATAATAATAATGTATTAGATTTTTTTAATACTATTATGACTAAAAATACAATAAGTGACATAGTAGATACACAAGGAATTCGTATAATAACTTATTCCGATAATTATATATCAAGGCTTTGGAAAGCTACATACCCTATAGATAATATGTATGTTACATATTATGAAATAGTAATATATGATTCCAGTAATAATTTAGTAAATAAAGCAACATTTGAAACTAGAACTCCAATAACACGTTTACCACTAGAAGCAAATAAAAATATTTTTGATTATGTTATTGCAAATGTTCCAGGTTTTCAAAATAATCAAGATATATTATCAAAATTAGGGGATATAACTATTAGAGATGGAAATATAGGGACTATTATCATAGAACCACCATCAGAAACACAAACTTATGGTGTAAAAATAACATCTGATAATTATATTAATACATTTATTATTGCTAGTTCAACTACTAAATCATTTATTGGCTTAATTAGTAATATTGGTTATAAAAATGATACTAAAATTCCAATTTATAAAATAAGTAGTATAAGCATGAATTTTCCATTATCATTTACAATAAATAATCCATTAGGTTACTTTAAATTAAAATCTAACTCTATTACATTATTTGAATCGATATTACAAGGTACTGATACTAATAATGTTAATAATATGATGTCATTATTTAGTAATAGTGATGGATTATTATTTATAGTTAATGGTAATAAAACAGACATACCATTAAAAAATATATTAGACTCAATAAATGCTTATAATACTAATAATAATTGGGGAAAAAACATTTCATATAATTCAATAGGGTATGATGGATCTGTTAGAGCAACTGAGAGTGATGCTATTGGATTTGGTTTACAAACTATATTAAATAATGAAATACGAAAATATGAAAGTAGTTTAGCAACATCTATATCTAGTGGTCAAGCAGATTCTGTAGAAAATAGAGCAGTAGCAACATCGACAGCAACAGCAACATCGACAGCAACAGCAACATCGACAGCAACATCACAAGGTGGTCCTAAAACAGCTTTAGGATTAGTAAGTCCAAATAAACGTTATATATTAATATTAAGTGACGATGGTTCATTAAAAAAAATAGATAATGTTGATAAAAAAGCAAAGAGTTTTAAATTATAAAAAAATAATAATTAAAGTTCATATTCTGGTTTAATTTGTTTATATTGAATTGACATTGTATAATCATCTCCCATTACTCCCATTAATTGTTTCTGTAATTCTGTATTAAATTTATTAATTAATTGTTTTGGTAGCTCATTGATAAATTTATTTTCTTTATGAAATGTTTTTGTCCAAATCTTAATAAGAATACCACGTTTTTTAAAATTATAAGAAATACCATTAATATCGTCGCTATTTGCTATAAATGTTTCATTCATAATAAGTAGACATACTGATATAAATATTTCGGTTGAGATATCAGTTTTAAATCCTCGTTGAATAGAATCAATCTTTAGTGAACAAATTCCACCAAATTTATTATTAACATCTTCCCAAATAGGTGCAACTTCTCCACGCATAATGAATAGCTGATTTTTATAACAATCATAGAATTGAAAATTATTAAAAAATCTCCAAAAAGATCCAATACTATTAATAATATATCTCTTCTGATAACTTGGTAGAGTCCAATCAGTATTATCTGATTTATGTACCCAAACTGTCCATGGTGTATTTAATTTTAAATCATTACCAATGTCACCATAATTTGCTGTTTCATCATAAATTTGTTTATGATCAAGTATTTTTTCATCATATTTAGAGTCATGACGAAATTTATTATCTCTTGATTTTAGTGTTACAAAATCTGACATTTTAACATCACTTGAAATATTTAACATCTTTTGATCGCCATCTTCTTCTGATTGTTGGTCTTGATTTTGTTCTTGCTCTTGCTGTAGTTCTGCTACTTCTTCTTTCTCTTGTTCTTGTTCTCGCAGTTGTTCTTGCTTATCTTCTGGTTTAATTTCTTCTTTGTGAAGAAGATTTTCTTCTTCTTGATCATGATCAGAATCAGGTTGTAATAGCAGAAAAGGATTTTGAACCTTTTTATTAGTAGTAGCAGTAGTGCTATCTTTATTATTTTTCATACTTCGTTTGCTAGCCATTTATAATTTATAATAAATAAACTAATCTTTAAGAGGTATTATATATAATAATCAATTTTTTATATTAGCTTTGCTAATATAAAAAAATAATGAGCTTTAACTGTAATTTAATAAATAAAGCTAATCTAATAAAAGCAAGCAATATATCCTGATATACCTAAGTCTTCTAAAGGACACATATAAATATTATGTTCTATTGTTTTAAGTTTATTAATAATACTTGTAAATATATTAATCTTAATTTCTTTTTTAATAAACTTATCAAATAAATACTGATGAGTTTCGTTTATTAGTTCTAACAAAGAATATTGATTATCATCTATTATTTTTTTAACAAGTTTATTTGAATTACTAATATTATTTTTAGTAACTATACTATATATCTTATCAATATCTTGGATTGATGGATATCCAAAACATAAAGATACATTATCATAATTAATTATATCATATGACATAGATATTGATTGTAAATTATTAATTGCTTTTCTCATATCTCCTTTTGATATTTTTAGTAGAAAATTTAATCCATCATCTGTATATTTTATATTGTTAGTAACACACAATTTAGTAATTGCAGTAGTCATATCTGGCATACTTAAATTAGAAAATTTAAATAGAGTACACCGAGATTGTATTGCTGGATCTATATTTTTAATTTTATTACAAATCAAACAAAATCGAGCATTTTCTGTATAATCTTCTATGATTCGTCGTAACATAGAATGAGCACTAAATGTCATCGAATCTGCTTCATCTAAAATAACTAATTTAAATGGTTGTTCTTTATAAAGACATTTTGTTACTACAAAATTTTTAACTTTGTTGCGAATAATCTCAATACCTCTCTCTTCACTTGCATTAATTTGCAATACCATAAAATTATAATAATCTTTATATGCTTCTCGTGCATAAGAATTTATAATAGATGTCTTACCTGTTCCAGATGGTCCGTATAATAGCAAATGAGGTAGTTGTTTATTCTTCAAATAATTATTTAATGCATCTTTAATATTTGCATTTCCTATAATTTCACTAATATGATGAGGTCTATATTTTTCTATCCATGGTAGTGTTTTTTCTTCTAGTCTAGTTTTTTTATATTTTTCTTCTAATTGATGATCATCTATTTCTATCTTAACCGTAAAATCAATTTCATCATTATTATCATCTTTATTATTATCATCTTTATTATGTTTCATTAACTAATTAATTATAATCATTACTAGTTTAAATAATATTATATAAAATATTAAAAATGCAATTTTTTATTGAAAATTAGTCTAAACTTTAATACTTGTTATTAGCAAGAATTAAAGGGGGTTATAAAAAAAATTGTAAATATAATAATTTATATATAATATTACTTAAATTAATGTTAACTAATATATATTAATAACAATGGACAACCCTATTTATGCTTATGATCGTCATATAAAACAAATTGACCACATAGATTTTAATGTAATGCCAAATGAAGAAATTGTAAATCGATCGGCTTTTGGTCGTGATAATCCAGGCACAGAGTTTCCAGATCTTTATGAAAATGGTGAACCACGTAAAGGTGGTCTCGCTGATCCTCGTTTAGGCACAATTGATATTAATACAATTTGCGCTACATGCGGATTTGATACAAATTTTTGTCCAGGTCACACTGGTCACATGAATTTAGTAGAACCATTTTTTCATATTGGATACTTGGGGCATATTAAAAAAATACTTGACTGTATTTGTCTAAAATGCTCTCGTGTTCTTATTCATAGAAATGAAATGAAAGTCGCAGATATATTAAAAACTAAATTTGGTAAAGCTCGTCTTGCAGAAGTTTATAATGCCGTAAAAAATATTATATCATGTCCAAAGTGTGGTACTACTGTATCTAAGATTCGATCAGAAATTAAGAAAACAACAGCAACTATTTTAATGGTTGCAGAAACTGATCTTGAAAATATTAAAGATGAAAATATACAAATGCTCGGTAAGAAAAAACTTAAATTAGTTCTTACTCCTGAAATAGTATATGAAAAACTTAAAAATATTAGTGACGATGATTGTGTTATTCTTGGTATGGATCCTAAACGAACCAGACCAGAAAATATGATTCATACTGTATTTTTAATTCCTCCACTTGCTATACGTCCAGCTGCTAAAGGCGATTTCTTAGGAGGTGGTATGATGGAAGACGGTCTTACACATCGTCTTGTTGATATTGTTCGATCTAACTATCGAATTATGAAACAACGTGAAAGCGGTGGCGAAAACGTATCTAAGTTTGCAAATGATAACTCAAATCTTTGCCAAATTCATATTGCATCTTATTTTGACAAAGACCAAATATCTTCTCAAAAAGGAGATCAAAATAAAGAAAGATCTTTAGCACCTGGTATTAAATCAAAAGAAGGTCGTATTCGTAGCAATCTTATGGGTAAACGTACTGACTTTACTGCTCGTACTGTTATTACATCAGATCCTGTTATTGATTACAATGAAGTACGAATTCCAGTTAAGATTGCAATGATTCTTACTTTTCCAGAAGTAGTAGGACCATATAATATAGATTATCTTACAACTCTTGTAAGAAATGGTCGTACTAACTATCCTGGAGCGAACTTTGTGTTCCAAGCAAGTAATATTTCTTCTGGTCAACATGTTCGACCATTAGATCTTCGAATTAAAAAAGAACAAGTAGAACTTCGATATGGTGACATAGTCGAAAGACATCTACAAACTGGTGACATAGTACTACTGAATCGACAACCCACTCTGCACAAACAGAGTATGATGGGTCATAGAATCAAAGTTATTAACAATCCAGAACTAATGACGTTTGGTCTTTCGGTGGCTGTCACAAAGCCCTACAATGCCGACTTTGATGGTGATAGACTTTTGTCACCAACAGCGGACTGCCAATAAAGTTGCTAAAATACTTTATTGGGAAAACAGTGTAAATTTAGCCTTGATATAATCCGCTAGTCTATTTTATAAGTTAAAATAGGCGAAATTCCCAAATTGCGGGAAATTCCTAAAGCTCAATGTACTAACTCATATCCGAAAGTTTATGAGGGGAGCGCGTAATGGCGTTCGTTCAGTAAAAATCATTGAGATGAGCGAAAGCGAAATGGAGGATCCGCAGCCACTGACCTAAATCCGCAAAATAAAAAACAAAATAAAAATGACAGGATATGGTTGGGGTTCAGAGACTTAACGGGAGTTGGTTAACTATGATGGCCTAGTCAGCTTGAGTTAGCTTAAGATAAAGTCCAATAGCTCTTCGAAAGGAGAGATGCTATCTGTCTTAAAAAGTGAGCCTAAATTCTTACGTAAGAATATGGTAAACGGGCAGTGATTGGAGATGAACATTTTTGTACCACAGAGTATACAAACACAGATAGAGCTAGAAGAAATAGCCGATGTTAAAAAACAAATTATCTCACCATCGTCGTCGCGTACCAGTATTGGTCTCGCACAAGATGGTTTACTTGGAGCATATAATTTAACAAGTCCAGCGATGCGCATTAATTGGCGTAATTGCATGAACATTATATCTTATACAAGTTTTGAGAAATTAGATACATTCAAGAAAAAGAACTATTCAGGACATGAATTATTTACTATGATTATTCCACCGGGAATTAACATTAAAGATAGTAATCTTGAAATTAAAGATTCTATTTTAACATCAGGTCGTCTAACAAAAGATGCACTTGGTGAAAAGAAAAACTTTGCTATCCACCAAATTATTTGGGATAGTTATGGTTCTGATGAAACTAAAAGATTCATTGATAACTCACAACGTCTTATTAATAACTTTAATTTGTACAATGGGTTTTCAGTTGGTTATGGAGATGCTTGTATCGATAAGTCTATTAAATTAGATATTGATCGTTTATTCGAAACGAAAGCACAAAAAGTTAATAACATGATTGCTGAAATTGAAAACAATCCAAATCTTATGGAAAAAGAAGTATTTGAGTTCAAGCTTATGCAGGAAATGCAAAATACTCTATCAGAAGTTGGGAAACTAGTTATGAAAAACATGGATCCTGAAAATAACTTTAATATTATGGTTTCATCAGGGTCAAAAGGTTCAGTTGCGAATATCGCACAAATTGCTGGCTGTATGGGCTTTCAAGCTGTTGAAGGTAATTTACCACCAAAGAAATATAACAAACGTACTTTACCATACTTTCATCAGAACGATGATCGTACTAAATCACGTGGTTTAATTCGTGAACCATATTTTGATGGTCTTGATTTTCCATCATTCTCGTTTCTGCTTATGGCGGGACGTGAAGGCATTATCGATGGTGCAATTAAAACAGCCGTTACAGGTTATGCACAACGTCGTTTAATCAAATCTATGGAAGATATCATGGTTAAATACGATTCATGTGTACGTACTGCTAACAATGCTATTTTACAAATTGTATATGGCGATTGTGGTGCTGATACAACTAAACAATATCGCTATAGTATTAAATTTGTAAACTATGGCAATAAAGAACTTGCTAATAAATACAAATTTTCAGACAAAGAAGTATCTGAATATAAAAACTTTAGTGCAAAAGATAATGATAATCTATATGATAGCATGGTTAAAATGCGAGATGAGTTTAGAACTATTATGATGAAAGCCAAATGTGATTTTAAGGCTTTACAAAATAATCCGTTCTTACCAATCAATCTTAATCGTATTATCAATACTATTACAAATGATAAAGAACTTAAGAATTCTAAATCGGATAAATTAACTCCTGATTATGTTAGAGATACACTTGAAAAAGTTATTGACAATAAATTCACTAACTTGATTATGATGTCTGAAAAAGAACGTAATAATAAATCATCAGTTAAAAATCGTGATGAAAAGATGTTTAAAACATTCTTTAGAATGGCGTTATATGATGCCCTTGCTCCTAAGATTTGTATTAACAATCTTGAATTAAACAAAGTTCAATTTGATAAAATCATGGATGACATAGTTAATATTTATAATGCTAGTATTATTCAACCCGGTCAAATGATCGGTGTTTTAAGTGCTCAAGCTTTAGGTGAAACTATCACACAGATGACACTGAACGCTTTCCATTCGGCAGGTTTATCAACTATGAAAGTACTTACTACTGGTGTGCCACGTATTCAAGAAATCTTAAGTGTAAGTAAGAATATTAAGACTCCTCAAATTACTATCAAGTTAGATAAGCAATATAAGAAGAGTAAAGAAATGGCTCACAAGATTGCATCAAATCTTAAATACACTACATTTGGTGATGTTCGTGGTCGTGTAAACGTTTATTATGATCCTGATCCACAAGATGGTGATGATTCACTTATGAAACAAGATAACGTAACTAACGTTTATTACAACCAAAAGGCAACTAAGAATAGTTGTCAATCTAATATTACTGGATTACCTTGGTTAATGAGAATTGAAATAGTCAAAGAAAAGATGCTTGACAAAGAAATCTCTCTACTTGATATTAAGAGTAAATTCTGCCATTGGTGGGAAACTCGCTTTAATGATATTAAAAATATTAAGAAAGAAGAAAAACGTGTTATTAATAAAATTACTAGTATGGCTATCTTAAGTAACACAGATAATGATATCTCACCAGTAATTCATCTGCGATTTAATATTCGCGATGTTGATCGTGTTAAAGATCCATTTAACCGTGAAACACTCATCGAGTTCATCGAACATATTATTGATAACTTTAAACTTAAAGGTATTGATGAAATTACTGATATCCCTGCTATTATGTCAGAACGTATGATTACTTACGATAACGATGATAAAGAAGTTAAGTTTGAAGATGAATATATTATATACACTTCAGGTATTAATCTTAATGAAATCAGATACATTGTTGGTATTGATCTACTCAACTCTATCTCAAATGATATTTATGATGTCTATAAGACTTTTGGTATTGAGATTGCTCGCAATCGTCTTATTCGTGAAATCGATGATGCATACCAACATGCAGGTCACGTAGTAGGTTATACTCACTTATCAATTCTTGCAGATATTATGACAAGCTCTGGCATTATTATGTCTATCGATCGTCATGGTATGGGTAAATCTGATATGGATGTACTTGGTCGTGCATCATTTGAAAAAGCTGTAGAACAAATTCTTACAGCGAGTGTATTTAACGAAACAGATAGTATGCATGGTGTATCATCTCGTATTATGTGTGGTCAAGTAATCAAAGGTGGTACAGGCTATTGCGATGTCATCTTAGATACTGAACTTGTTGAAAAATCAGAATATACAGAAGAAAATAAATACAAACAATATACTGAAATTATCAGTGACAATATCGCTAAAGATATTATTAATAAAGATAATGAAGATATCTTTATGCCTATGTAAATTAATTAATTTAATTATATTTTTTTATTAAATTTTATTATTGATTATATCTTACAATGCTTAATGGAAAACGTTGAGTAATTGTTGCAGATGGATAATGCATAAAAGTTCTCGCCATATTTGTTATAATAGGTGAGAAATAAAATGATGTTGCAACAAGTATTGGCCCAGCTAATACAAATATAGTATAAAATAATTCTACATTTGATATATATTTTTTTAATATTGATCTAATATCGTATAATCCTATAATAATAATAAATAAATGTATTAGAAGAATTATAATTCCTGGTATTTTAAATTGTAATAAAAAGTTACCCAATCCATTTGATATTGTTATTATTATTATTAAACCAAGTAATAATATAATCGTTCCAAGAAATAGTTCTTTTATAAATAATATATTTAACATATATTATTTATATTATATTTTAATAATAAAAATTGATAATTAATATTTATAATAAAGAAAAATAATAGTATTAATTAAATATAACAATGGATATCAATCTAAACGGCAAATTATATGTTCATTTTATTAAAGGTATATTTGAAAACAATAATAAAATTGGATCTGAAATAATTATTAATACTAGTAAATCAGATTTTATGTTAATTGATGGATTAAAGCGATTGAAATTATTAAATAATAATAAAATAATTTTACTAAATGATAATATTTTATGCGGATTAAATACTTATATTACTAAATATATTGGTGAATTTGATTTTATATTTAAAAGTAATATTTTGCAATTAACTAAATATACTGTTATAGAAAAAGACGAGAGTATTAATAAATCAAATAATATTAAATTAAATAGTAAAATCTTTATTAATAATTATTCAACAAAAAAATATAATGTTGTTAATGATATTGTAAATATTATACAAAAATAATTTTTTATTTAATAGTTAACTAATTAAGTAATAAATAAATATTTAATATTATTATAAATGTTAACAAAAAAACTTATATTAGAACCAGAATACAGCAAGTATATTTATTATACATCGTGGCTAATGTTATTTACATCATTATATGGTATCTATGAATCATATTATAGTATTGGATGTTTAACATTTATAGTATTTTGTACAAGTATAAATTATTGGCGTAATCCAATTGATGATATGCGTAGAGTTGTTGATTTAACTGCTGTTGTAACTACACTTTTTTATACTCTATATTATATTCAATGGTGTTATAATCAACATATTTATTATCTAATTTTAGGTACGATAGTAATGTTTTATTTTCTAAGTAAATATTATCGATATCAAAAAAATTATACTTATTGTGCTTTGTATCATTGTGGTGTACATATCATGGGACATATTTGTAATATATGTATATATAATGAAATTATAGATTGTCGATGTTATCTAGATTAAAGATAAATCTCATTACTTTTTTCTTATAATAAGAAAAAATTGATTTTTAATAATATTATAATATTACTATTATTAATCATATTAATCAATCAAGTAACCTAATAAGAAAAATATTAATGTTATACATCTATATTCTTGCTCATTTTATACTAATATTAAACTTTATATCATTAATTAATGATTATAATGATTTAATTATAATGTCAATCTGTGTATTTCTAACTTATGTTTCTAATATTGAAAATCCTGCATTAAGCTATACTATAAATATACTAGGAGGTATATTTACTATAATTGCTATTATGGTTAGTTCACATACTAATAACGAACATCTTAAAATAAAAATGTATGTATTATCATTTATGATATTTATAATATTTGTAATTGGATATATTATATATGATTATAATAATAACGATATGTATTATATTGGAATGATATATCCAATATTATGTTATATTGTATCTATAATATGTTATAATAAAAAAGAATATGAAGCGATTACATTTATAAATTGTATTATTCATATATGTATCTATCTACAAATGCATATTGTATTAAATATTGTATAAAAAATTGAATAATAAAATAGCCTAATGTTCTATATTTATTTATAATATAATTAAATAATCATTCGACAATGAGTTCATCTATTGGATCTGTTGGAGTGATTAGTTGGGACCATCCTGCTTGCAAAGATTATGCGTACATGATCATGTTGCAAAATACTATGCGAATTATTGATTGTTATACTAACATACGTATTGACGAAAACTCTACAGATCTTGCAAACATTACAGAGACACAGGCTGAGATCGCTGATTTGGATGAACAAAAAAAATATCTTCCTTTGAACATACGCAAAATTATGTTTCAGCTTATTAGTGATGCAGCTAACTTGATTGAGTGTAATAAAGTTAATCTTACATGGGTAAAAAAAGCGATTCAACATAAGTTTCCAAAGAAAAATAAGTTACCTACGTTTATCTGCGGCCTTGAATCTGCTAAACAAAATCTTGAGTATAAAAATTTAGTTTTGAAGGAAAAGTTTTACGAGTATATTTTGCCTTCACAGCGTCAAACCATTGAACAAATTAAACTCACTGGAGGGATTGGAATAATTAATCCTCATTTTGCCGCATCTGTTGATAAAATGTCACTCGAACAACTTAAAAAACTGTACGAACGTAAAATTAAAGAGTTGTATGAAAAGATTATTGGTGAAATGCGTATTGCATATGAAGAAAATACGTTACTTTCTGACATTCTCCACCATTTTACAATGGATATTTCGTCATGTGTTTATATGGAGAAAAAGATTGCTCTTCTTGAAGAATAATAACTTGAGATTTATTTATTTTCTAAGAAAAAAAGTTGATCTTCTCTATAAATTCGACTACCTTTTTTTATAAAAATTAAATCAATAGTTTAATTCTAATAAAAAAAGTTGAAAATTAAACCATTTAACAATTAATCTTTATTTATATTAACTATATACTATAATTAATCATGTCGTCCAAACACTCTGCTAAGACCGCTGCCCAAGCTGCTGAAGAAACTTTCTCAGATGACAACGAAGAAAATACTATTGAATGTTCTGAATTTAAAATTGATAACCTAACTATTCCTCCTATTGATGAAAAGCGTTCATCTGATTCTCAGTACCATGCTTTTCCAACTTATAAATATGGCAAGAAACAAGATAAACTAATTCTTAAGACTGGTGAAATTAAAATTACTAAAGGTGGTATTCCTAAACTCGATGATAAATGGCGCAAGACTGATGCTAAACGTGAATTCATGTGGCTCGGTATTGATCCTGAACAACCAGCTTGTCAAGAACTATTTAATGTACTCAAACAAATCGATGAGAAATTTGATGAACAAATTAGTTATGATTCTGAATCTAAGAAAGATGCTAACGTAGAAACTAAGACAGTTGTATTTCAAAAAGATAAAAAGAAGACTCCACTTGAAGTTCTTGAATATGCTCCTCTCGTTAAACTATCTGTACAAGGTGGTGATGGTGAATCAAAACCAGATATGCCTGAATACAAACCATATGAACGTGTTAAACTTCGTTTTGGTAAGAAATATGACAAAGATCGTAAAGAAGGTGAACCTAGTGAACTTACAACTGCTCTATTCCTTGGTGAAAAAGAAGATCCCGAAGATCTTAAATATCCATCTGATTTCGAAAAGTTTCTTCGTTGGAATTGCACTGCTCAATTTGTAATCCAATTTAGTAAATTCCGTGTTAAGAAAGCTGTTGAAAAAGATAAGAAAGGTAAACAAATGCCACGTGATTGTGGTTTTGATCTTACAATTCTTCAAGTTGTAATTACTCAAGAAGCACCACGTACAGGACTATCAGTTGCTGATAAATATCGTAAACGTATGTTTCCAGCTAAACAAATTACTCAATTCTATCCAGTAGAAGAAAAGAAGCCAGTTAAAGCTGCTGTAGTAGCTTCATCTAGCGAAAGTGAATCTGAAAGTGAACCAGAAGAGAAACCAGTTAAACCAACTAAAGCTAAGAAAGAAGAACCGAAACAAGAAGCTAAACCAGCTGCTAAATCTAGTAAGAAAGTAGTATCTGAATCTGAAGAAAGTGAAGAAGAATCAGAAGAAGAAGATACTGAAGATGAAGAATCTAGTGAAGAGAAACCTAAACCTAAAGGTAAACCAAGCAAGAAGTAACTTAATTAATATTATTAAGTTTTAATTGTGTGTTTATTTTATTTATAAATTATCATTATATAAATTATATAATGATTTCCAAGATAGAAAACTTTGATGTATCTAAAATATTTGTTTATGATCCATATGATGTTAATGATAATATAGTTAAAATTGATATTAGTGTAGATAAAATGCAACCAATTATGTTACGATTAGAAGATCTTCATGTATTATCATTTACTAATAGTAATATTATTTTAGATTTACGTAACAAAGATACTATTAAAAAAATATTTGATGATATAGATTCACATATAGTTAGCGTTATTCAAGAAAGAAAAATTACTAAAAAATTAAAAACTAAATTTAATTATAGACAATTTACTTCAACTTATACTAATAAAGATACTAACTATGATATATTAAGTCTTGGACTATCTTTTAACAATGATAATTTCTCAACTAACATTTATGAAAATAAAAGAACACAACTTAATCAAGAAGAAGCAACTTTAATATTAAAACATAATGCTAGAGCAGAAGTTATCTTAGAATTAACTTCTATTGTTTTTGATAAACAAGAAGGATTTATTTATTTAGAAAATGTTGTAAGACAAATGAAAGTTAAAAAAATTAAACCAAAAAGAGTTGAACATCTAGCATATTCTTTTGTTGATAGTGATGAAGATAGCAGTGATAGTAATGATGATGATGATAGTAATGATAGTAATGATAATTATAATAATAAGTATTTATCAGATAAATCAGAAGAACTACATTTAAAAACAGATGATAATTGTTTATTAAGTAATCATAAAAGTGATGAACTAGATGATAATTATGATGATGTTCATGACTTAGATACATCTGAATTATCAAATGATGATTAAATTTTTTTATTAATCTATTCTCATTTTATTTCTTTCTTCAATAGTAGCATTTAATACTCCATGTGGAGTATTAATTTTTTCCATAAATGAATTTAATGCATTTGTATCTTTTGGAAAACACATTCCTCCATATGATATTTGATTATCATGACCTGGTATACTTGTATGCATATAATTAATCCAATTATTTTTAAGCATAAGTTCTTTAACATCATCATAATTTATATTTATTTTATTACAAGTTAAATATAATTCTGTAAAATATTGTATCTTTACTGCATAAAATGAATTACAAAATACTTTAACTGTTTCAGCTACTGTTGATTCACATATTGATATATTATCTGTAAAATATTCTTTATAAAATTGAACAACATTATCTACATTATTTTTATTACATGTATTACTTACGCCTAAAATAATATGTGATTGATTTTTAAAATCTTCTTGTGCCGTTCTTGCTGATAAAAATTCTGGGTTATGTATTAAAGATAGTTTATTATATTTAGTACAATAATTATTAGTTGTTGTTGGTTCGATAGTTGACTTAATTAATATTGTTCCTGTATAATTATTATCGTTTAAATATTCTAATGTATTTTCTAATTCTTTTTTAGAATACTCTTTTATATTAATATCATATGGTGTAGGTAAACATAGAAATAATATATCAGTATTTAATAATATATCTTGTGTATTTATATTTTTATAAAGATCATAAATATAAATATCTAAATTAACTTGTTTTGTTTTTAAATTAACTTGATTCATTTCTTTTAAAGTATTATATATTGCATTTCCAACAAAACCTAATCCACAAATGCCAATTTTATAAGTCATATATAATTAAATTAATTATTATAATTTAATTATTATTACACACATAAATTAATCAAATTTTACTACAAAGCTTAAAGGTTCTTGAACTATAGATAATTTAGATTTACTTGATGCTTTAGATTTACTATCTTCATTAGACTTGTTTTTAAGAGCCTCGATTTTCTTTTTCTTCTTTCTAATCTTATCTTCTTTATTAGATTTATTCATAGATTCTATAATAACAGGATAATGTTTTTCAACACATTCTATTATTTTATTTGATATAGCCCACTTAAAAAAGTTAAGTTGACCAAGTGTTGTAACTACTGATTTAGTTTGATCTTTTTTATCATAGTTATAACAAAACTTTCTATCACGTCTAAATGGATCAAAGTTTTTTTTCTTATAAGATTTTAATTGAGCCTTATACATTATATTAATAGTAAAATATTCTTTATCATCTATTTGAATATCTACATTTTTCTTAGAACATTTTGTAACAACCCATTCTAAAACTCGTAAAGATATACAATTATTTTCTTGATCTTTTTTGTCTTGGTTATTTTTATCTTTATCTTTATTAATAATTTTTACCATCTTTTCAACTAATTCTGGATTACATTTTCTAAAATATTTATCTATCATTTTAAAATATCTAAATTGCCTTTGATGATTTTCAAAAAAAACTTCTGGATTAAAGTTTTTTTCTATGTATGTATTTTCATCATCTGAATCATATGTATTTTTTTTCGATTTGGAATCATCTGTGTCAGTGCTCGAATTATCGGTCATAATCTAATTATAAAATATATTTATTTACTTATATATATATAAATCATGAATAAGAAATATATAATTATTTGCATAATAGTAGTATTATTGGTGTTATTCTTTATGAAATATAAAAATAATAATAATAATAATATCTATGTTGGTAGTGAAGGTATGGGTAGTTATGGTAAAAGATTAATAAATTATTTATTAACATTAAAATATCCAAATAAAAATATAGTATGGGAAAATACTAATAAATCTAATATTATAGTAGCATCTAATTTTTATAAACAAGAACAAAGATGGAATAATGATAATAATAAACAATATATTTATTGGTCAGGTGAATCTTATAATTATAATGATGATAAAAAGTATAATAAAAATAGTATAACTATTATATCATCAACGAAACAAAATAATGATCCAGATAATGTTTATTATATACCATATTGTTGTTTACATTTTAATTATAAACAACCTGTAAGAAATTACAATGTAGATTTAAGTAATAGAAAATTATTAGCTTATTGTAATTCAAATCCTGTTGAAATAAGAGAAATATTAGTTAGTCTTATTGCTGAAAAAGATAATACTAATGGCGTATATGCATTAGGTAAAGCTGTTGGCAGATCATCTAAAATTAATAAAAAAAAACTTGATGGAGAACATAGCGATGATAATATGATTAAAGAATATTCAAATTATAAATTTGTTATTGCTATGGAAAATAAAATAGATGATGGATACATAACAGAAAAAATTATTAATGCATTTAGAAGTGGAGCAGTACCTATATTTTGGGGAGATTCTAAAGCCGCTAAACAATTATTTAACGATAAAGCATTTATTTGTGTTAATGATTTTAAAGATTTAGATGAATGTGCTAATTATATAGTTAATTTGGATGATAATAAAATAAGAGATATGATTAATGAACCTGTTTTTAAAGATAATAAAATGCCTGAAATGTTTAGAATAGATGATTATGATAATCCTCCAGAAATATATAAACAAATTGCACAAAATATTAGTTAGTCATAAAGTTCCATTCTAAATATTTATTATTATAAATATCTTTATTTATATTTTTATTTATTTTATTAAAACCAAATTTGTTATAATATTTGATTAAATAATCCTCACATGCTAAATATAACTCTGTGTTTTTATTATTTGCAATATTCTTAACATGATTTATTAACATTGATGATATATTTTGTCCTCTATATTCTGGCCATACAAATAGATCGCTTAACCATAAAGTAGTATTATTTTTATTATCATCTATGAATATATCAAAGTCATTATAATTTAAACCAATAAAACCAACTATATTATTATTATTAATAGCAACATAACAATTATAATATGTATTATTATCAAGTTTTAAATTCTTTGCAATAGACATAAACAAATTATATAAATCGATCCAAGTAGGAAATTTATCTAAAAAATGACTATAATATTTATTAAACCACAAATTATAAGTAAATTCAGCCATATATTTTATATCATTTGAAAATTTATCTTCTCCTAAAATATTAAGTGCTTCTTGTAAATTTAATACTATCATTAATATTAAATTTTAAAAAATATTATAATTATAAACTAATTAAGCTAATTTTATAGTGTTAGCTTCTTGTGTTTCTGGTGCTGTTGGTGCTGCTTTTAATTCTTGTTCAGCATTTTTATTTTGTTTATATGTAAAAATATACATTAATACTAATAATATTAATAAACCTATTACTATTTTTTGACCGAGTTTCATTTATATATTATTATATTAAAAAAAATAAAAAAATAATTAATAAGTTGATAATTAAGATTTTAATGTTTATTTTAGGGTATTATACGCAAAACTATTAATTATAATATTATTTCACAGAAGATTCTAATTTAAAATATATATTATTTAACAGCAACCCATTTACTATTTGTACAAATATAATCTGCATCAGATGCACCGGGTACACCTTTGGGACATTTTTGTCCTTCTATTGTACAATCATAACCTAGACACGACGTTGCAGGCGTTATTGTTGATATAACTCTATTCCATTTACTATTTGTACAAATATAGTCTGCATCAGATGCACCTGGTACACCTTTGGGACATCTTTGTCCTTCTATTGTACAATCATAACCTAGACATGATGTTACATTATATGGTATCCATTTTTTATTTACACAAATATAATCTACATCAGATGCACCCGGTACACCTTTGGGACATTTTTGCCCTTCTATTGTACAATCAAATCCTAAACAAGAAGTTGCATTAACTGGTGTCCATTTACTATTTGTACAAATATAATCTACATCAGATGCTCCGGGTACACCTTTGGGACATTTTTGCCCTTCTATTGTACAATCAAATCCTACACAAGAAGATGCATCAACTGGTATCCATTTTTTATTTACACAAATATAATCAACGTCTGGTGCACCTACAGTACCTTTTATACATTTCTGTCTTTCTATTGTACAATCATAACCTACACATGATGTTGCATTTATAGGAGTCCATTTTTTATTTACACAAATATAATCAACATCAGATGCTCCTGGTACACCTTTGGGACATTTTTGTCCTTCTGTTGTACAATCAAATCCGTAACACGAAGATGCATCAACCGGTGTCCATTTACTATTTCTACAAATATAATCTACATCAGATGCTCCAGGTACACCTTTTGGACATTTTTGCCCTTCTATTGTACAATCATAACCTATACACGATGTTGCAGGTGATATTGTTGTTGATGATTCTGATGATGATGATGATGATGATTCGGATGTTGATGATTCTGATGATGATGATTCGGATGATGATGATCCGGATGATGATTCTGGTGGTGTTTCTGGTGATGTTTCTGGTTGTACACCTGTTGTAATACCTTTCCATTTACCATTAATACAAATATAATCTTTATCGGGAGCACCTGGTGTACCTTTAAGACATTTTTGATTTGCTATTGAACAATCATATGTTTCACATATTGTTGCATTTGGTATTTCTGTATCTGAAGCATTAGATGATCCTGAAGCATTAGATGATCCTGAAGCATTAGATGATCCTGAAGCATTAGATGATCCTGAACTATTAGATGATCCTGAACTATTAGATGATCCTGAACTATTAGATGATCCTGAAGTATTAGTAGAAGATTTAGATGTATTAGTTGTTTGTTGATTTGTCGTTATAAAAAAAACACCAAATAATAATATACAAAATAATATAATTACTATTATAAATAATAATCCTGTTTTTTTCCCTTTAGCACCCCCCTTTTTTAAAAATTTACTATTATTAAATAATAGTTCTAAAGTCCTAGACATATTATATTATTATATAAAATAAAAATAAAAAAATAATTATTATTAATCATCTTCAGATAATTCATCACTATCATCATGAATCTTAGCTAATTTCTTAGTAGTTTCTTTCACTTTCTTCTTAGGTTTAAG
>JACCDO010863852.1_pt1 | contig 22690 bp, 22 predicted proteins | sample 7446101 | NCBI WGS metagenome assembly JACCDO01 (sample SAMN15323440, study PRJNA562643) | freshwater metagenome | isolation source: river surface water | place: USA:Blue River Watershed | collected 2017-08-16
AATAAAAAATATTGAAATTAACTTTCTTAATTACAAAATAATTTAATATTATAACACTCTATATAATATTAAATGATCGACTTTAAAGATCTATGTCTAAAACCAGATGAAATAGATACTGTGTTATATCATGGTGATTGTATCGATGGTTATGCTTCTGCTTTTGCTTGTTGGTATTATAATAAAAAGAAAGGTAAAAAAGCAAAAAAAATAACTTATATTGCTTGCCAATATCAAAAACAGCCACCAATGCTTAATAACAGAAATGTTTTAATTTGTGATTTCTCTTATAAATTACCTGTTTTAAAAAATCTTATGAAAACAGTCAACAAAATGATAATCTTAGATCATCATCAAAGTGCTGAAAAAGATTTACAACAAATATCTAAAGAAAATAAAATTTTTGATATGAAACATTCTGGAGCATATATCACATGGGCTTATTTCTTTGGTGAAGATAATATACCTCTTATGATTAGATACATTGAAGATAATGATATCTGGAAAAAATCAATGCAACATACTCGACAATTTACTTCTTATATTTTTAGTATTCCTAAACAATTTGATCAATATGAAAAACTATTAGATGATAATTTTGTTACAAATACTGTTATACCTATAGGTGATGGTATGATGAAACAAAATGATACTTATATCAATGATGGTATTAAAAAAACAGCTGTTAATTTTATTCTACTTGATAATCATTTATATTTTGTTGGTAATGTTAATACTGCTATTCTAAAATCTGAAATAGGTAACTCTTTTCTTACTTCTAATCCTGATGTTAATTTTGCAACATGTTATTCTCGTAATGAGTATACAGGTGAAACTTATATTAGTCTTCGATCGACTAATACTGGCACCGATGTTGAAGAAATTGCATCTAAATTTGGCGGTGGTGGTCATCGTAATGCAGGAGGTCTAACAGTTTATAATGCAGATGCTCTTCCGTCTATTTTAATAGATAGATATCAATGTTATAATCAAATTAAAAATATTAATATTTGTACTCATACTCTTAGTAAAAATGAAGACTTAGAACTAAATATAGTTTATCTTAATTCTTATCACCATAAAAGACATTTGGGTAAATATCTTTTACAAAAAAGATACGAAGAAGATTATGGTGATGTAAAAAGAATAATTACCGAAGGAGTATCTATTATGCGAAATAAAATGAAAGATCCTACTTATTATATTGGTTTAGATTTAGCAGTAATATATTATTACAATGATTCAGAAGATTATACTTATTTTAGTATAATTGCTGAAAGTCTTGAACTATTACATATGTTAAGAGAAATTTATGAAGATGATATTGTTAATACAGATGATACTAATATTACTACTCGACTGAAAATTAAAATTAAAGGTCTGATAAATAGAATCTAAAATTATAATAAAAATTGATTTTTCTTAATTTTATTTATATATAACGTAGTTAATTTAATAACATATTAACTAAATATGCAGAAACCAGATTTTCTTAAAAAGCGCAATATAGATGTTCTCAAGGATGATATAACACATTATGACTGTTGTTTATACAATGACGATAGTAGTGGTGATGATGATGATGATGATCGTGATCATGATAATCATGAATATTGTACTTATATAACAAGCTTGATTGCTGATTATGTCATTTATGATAAAAAAGATATACCTGATAAATTAGTTGAACGATATTTACGTATAGTTTGTAAAGAACTATTATGTTGGTCATTACAATACAATGATCATGTTAAATACTGTAATTATATTTTTCAACATAATAAAAATACAAGTTACATATTACATATCAATAATGCTGAATTATTTGATATATGTTTAAAATATAATGATAATTTAACAAAAGATATGTATAATATATTAAATCCAAATCTTTTATCTCAAACTAAACTAATGACTGTAATTGATAAATTAATTAAATTAGAATGTTATAATAATGAGTTATTAGAAATTTCTATTAATAAAAGATTAATTATTTGTATCAATCATTTACTTGATCTAAAAGTAAAAATTGATCAAAAATATTTTACTGATATTATGAGTATTGCAGCGATTACAACTTGTAATTGTATAGATATTATTAAAAAATGTATTGCAAATGGATGTTCTATAAATATTAATACTATTAAAGAATTTATTAGAAAATTTTATATTATTTGTGGATATTACAATGATAATAGCTTAAATCTTTCTAATATATTTAAATTCTTGTATGAAAACAATTCTACAGATATAAATATGAATGATATTTTGCTATTATGTGAAGTATTAAGAACTAAATTTTCTAGTGAACCATCAAATAGTATTTCTGAAATTATTAATTATCTTGTTGATAAAAATTATAATATAACTCTAGATGAATTTGAACAAATTTGCGATGAAGGAATTAAAATAAATAATATTTCAAAGGTTGAAAAATATTTTAATATTAAAAGTATTCAAAATAAAATTTATACAAACAATATAAATTATCCTATTAAAATAAATTTTGATATTGATATTCTTAAACATGAATGTACAAAATCAGGTAATATTTCTAAGATTAGAACTCTACTTAAAACAGTACCTCCTAATCAAGAATGTTTAGAAAATGCTTGTTTAAAATCAAATAATATACACGTAGTAAAATTATTACATGAAGAACATAAAATTAAAATGACAGATAAATGTTTATTAAATGTCGCTCAAGATTTACATTATAATCAATCGATTGGTTATGTTTTAAATTTATACAATCAAAGAGATATAATTAATAATAATTAATTTTTATTTATTAATATATTCTTATTAATAAATTATCTTAATTCTCATTAATTTTTTATTTATAGATAAATAAAAAATTGAATCAAATTATCTTAAAAATTCTCATTAATTTTTTATTTATAGATAAATAAAAAATTGAAACTACTACAATATATTACTTAAATATTATATAATATTATTTAAATAACACAAACAAATGTCAAATAATCAGATATATCAATTGCCACAAATCCTCCCATGTAAAGGGGGATATAATAATATTAATTTACATACATGTTATACTACATGTAATAGTCTATTAGATTATATTAATACAAATAATTATAAACTAACATATAATGATTTTAATAAATTTCTTTCAATATTAACAAATAATGTATGTTATAAACATTGTAATAATTTAGGAAATTTATATTATGTATATTTACTAAATAATAATAATAATTTTGATAACATATTTTTTGATAAAATAACTTCAACTTATTTTGTAACTCATGAAAAAGTAATAAGTTTAATGATTGAAAATAAAAATAATGATATGTTAATAAAATATATTAATAAATTAATTATTAATAATGAAAATTTAAGTAATAATTATAGTTTACATGCAAATATAATTTGTTACTCAAATATTATTATTAAAATTATTGATTATATTAAAATATCAAATATTGATATTGATTTAAATAATCTTTTAATATTTACATATATTAATTTTTATAATATTAATTTTAATAATTATAATTATAGATTTAATAATGATGAATTAAAAAAAAATAATAAAATTATTGCAGATTATTTCTATACAAATAAACATTTTATACCAACATATGATATATTATTATATGCATTAGTATATGATAGTTTTGATAATGCTAAAATATTTATAGCACATCCAAATATTAAATTAAATAGTAAAACTGCAAATGATTTTATTGAGCTATTACTACTAAAAACTGTTGGTCGCGAAAGTTATCAACGTGATATTAATATTATTTTAGAATTCTTATTTGATAATGGATCAAAAATAGAACACATCGATCTTAATAATATTATAAATTTTGTAATAGAAAATATACCAAAGACATTACCAAGATATAATATTGATGAACATAGAAAAAATATAACTGTTTTAATTGAAATTTTTGATAGTCTGGTTAATAAAAAATTAAAATTAAATATGGAACAATTTATTATATTAATTGAACATAATGTTTATATTTCATTTCCTCAAAAATGTGGAATTAATATAAATGATAGTAGAATTTCACAAATTTGTTATTCAAAGAATATAAATCCTTATAATATTAAATTTGAGTATAATATTAATCTATTACAAACAGAATGTTTATCTGGAGGAAATCTTAAAAAAATTCGTGAAATTTCTAAAAAAGTTAATGCTAATATGAAATGTTTAGAAAATGCTTGTTCTGTACGTAATAATTATAATACTATTAAATTCTTGTGTGAAAAATTTAATCTAGTACCCAATATGATATGTCTCGCAAACTTACTTAAATGTCAAGGAGGTTCATATCATACATATGTTGCGAATGAATATACCAAAGATCATCCTCAAAAAGAAGAAATCAAAGTAGAAGTTAAACAAAATATTACAGAAGTCAAAGAAGTTATTATTGGTTATAATAATCATGATATTATAGTTGATAGTCCAAGTCCTAAAAAAGTAGTTAAAAAAGTAGTACGTCGTATTGTTAAAAAAAAAGAAACAGAAACTAATAAAGATAAAGAAGAATCTAAACAAGATAATAAAGATAAAGAAGAATCTAAACAAGATAATCAAGATGATGATACTATATCTATTGCTTCTAGTACAAGTTCTAAAAAGATAGTTAAAAAGATTGTACGCCGTGTTGTTAAGAAACCAAAATCAAGTGACGATGAGAAAGAAACATCAGATACTAAATCTACATCTACACCTAATCCAGAAGAAAATAATGTAGATATAAAACCTAAAAAGGTTATTAAAAAGACTAAACAAGAAACTAGTACACAACAAGTAATATCTAATGTAATTAATCTTGATACATATAATTATCCTATAGATTATGATTATATTGCATCATATAATATTAAAAAGGATGGTAATTTACTATTAAAAGATAAAATTAAATTAGATAACAAACAATATAATCATATAGATATAAGACGTAAAATATTAGAATACTTTAATTCTAATAGTTTATTAAATGTATCTCTTGAGATAAATAATATAAAATTTAAAATTGATCAAATAGATAAATTTATTTCAGCATATATTCTTGAAAAATATTAGTGTGCTATTTTTATTTAATAATTTAATAATATAATATTAATATATTATTATAATGGATATTATAATTACAGGATATTATAAAAAAGAAAATTTAGGCGATGATATTTTCGATTCCTTTGCTCAAAATTTATTTATTAATAAACACAAAAATTTAATTAAGAGTGTGAAGATATTACCAATTGATAAAATTAATTTACATGAAAATAGAGCTCCTGTAGATAGAGTTATATTATTTGGTGGCGAGACACTTAATGATTATTTTCTTGATAAATTAATAGAATTATGGAAATTTAATAAAAATATAAAATTTAATGCTATTGGTGTAAGTTGTAATCAAAGTTATAATGATATTGTAAATAAAATACAATTATTTGAAAATATTAGTTTTAGATCAAAGAAAGATTATGATTTTTTTAACACTTATATTTCATCATCTTATGCACCTGATATTGCATTTAGATTAAAACCATCTTGGGGTTTATATTTTAGTAATCGAATAGGCTTATTTTTATCACAAACAGCTATTCATAATCTTGATAAAAAAAAAGAACAAGAATATCTATCACATATTGTTAAATTTATTAGACATTTTATTAATAAAAATTATAAAATTTATTTATTTGCGATGTGTACTAATGAAAAAAAATCAGAAGATGATAATATAATTAATAAAAAAGTTATAGATATGTTATCTGAATATGAAAAAAGATATGTAACAACGTATGGATCAAATAAGAAAGTATTTACAAAAATAAATAAAATGAAATTTACAGTATGTTGGAGATATCATGCACATATTTTAAGTATTATTTATAATATTCCATTTGTATCTCTATCAAAAACACCTAAAGTAGTTGATCTATTAAAAGAAAGTGACTTATCTGATCTATATTCGAGTGAAGATAGTATGATTAATAAAATGGAAGAAGTTATTAATAATAAAAAAGCTATTAAATTAAATTTAAAATCTATTTATCGTATAAATCATAAAACAAGTGAAGTATACGATAATATTAATACTTATTTTAAAAATAGAACTGAAAATACATTTTATATTGAACCTAAAAACTATGAACTAATGTATGATAATATTTGTAACAAATATAATAAAATAAATGTAGAAGATGACAATTGGTTAAATTCACAAATAATAACATTTATGTTAACAAAATCATTAAATAATGAATATAATTATGGATTACATGAAAAAATTAATAAAGGTATTGGTGCATTGAAAGGAGATATATACTGGTTAATTAATGATTGTATATTACATAAAAATATATTTTTTTATCAAAGTATGGCAGAATTAATAGATCATAAATTTAACACAAGTGGTAAAATTAATATTAATTATATTAATCAAAATGATTATAAAGGTTTACATAGAGCAGGGTGGCAATATGTCGTTGATAGTCTTATTGAATATAATAATACTGATGGTATGATTTGTGATTTATATTTAGATAGAACGTTTCATTGGAACTATACAGAATATAAAAAAATAGGTGTTATACCTTATACTAAAAAATGGATCGGTTTTATTCATCATACTACTGATGTAGAATATACATCATATAATACTATTAATTTATTTAAAAATAAATTATTTTTAACATCATTAATACATTGTAAAGGTTTATTTGTATTATCTGAACACTTAAAACATGAAATAGAAAAAATTATTCAAGAGAAAAATATTAGAGTAAATATATATGTATTAACACATCCTACTGAATTTGTAACTGAACAAAATATGTTTACTATGAAAAAATTTACTATGAATACAAATAAAAAAATAATTCAAATTGGTGCATGGATGAGAATTATTAATGCTATTAATAATCTAGATCTTGGTAGAAACCCTCTATTCCTTAATAAATATGTATTACGTGGTAAAAAAATGGAGAATTATTATTTTGATGAAGAAGATGATGAAGATAAAGATAAAGAAACTACTACAGATGATTTAACTGGTAGTGAAAGTAGTAGTAATTCTAAATCTATTAGTCGAGATAATATTAATAGAAAAACTAAACTTAATTCAGATATTAAAATATTATCATATCTTAATAATACTGAATATGATGATCTACTAAGTAAAAATATTGTATTTATTAATTTAGTTGGTGCTAGTGCTGTTAATACAGTAATTGAATGTGTAGTTCGTAATACACCTATCATTGTTAATAAATTGCCTGCATTAGTAGAAATATTAGGAGATAAATATCCTCTATTTTATGAAGATGTTCGCGATGTAAAAAAAATATTAGTTATGAAAACAATAGAAGATGGACATAATTATCTTAAAAATTTAAATAAAGATAAATTACATATTCAGTACTTTAAAAAAGAGTTTAATAAAATTATTGATAGTATGATTTAATAAAATAAAAATTGAATCTTTATCTATATATACTTATATACATATTATAATATTACTCATATTATAAAATGTCACTTAACATTACTGATATTAAATTTGTTGGTATGTGGAAATATACATGTACTAATACTGAATGTATTTGTAAACAATCTATTTACTTACCAACTACAAATCAAATTAATAATCGCAATATTTTTAGCGATAATATAATTATTAATAATTGTGGTCATGGTTTTCACAATGAATGTTTTAATTCTATGAATAATTGTCCTTTTGATAATAGTGAATTAGTTCGTGAACATAAAGATAAAGTTTATGTTATTTCATAATTATAATTTTTTTATATTTTCTATCATGATATCTAATTCTTCACAACATATATCACTACATAATAATGATATTAATTTTAATTCTTCTAAAGTTGGTAAATTTTTATATTCACCATCAGGCTCAATAACAGGTATACCTTTTAATCTCATATTATTTATCATTTGTCTACATTTTTTATCTCTTAATAACCATGCATTATTATATCTATCTTCTATATTAAGTATATTTAATATTCTATCATCAAATTCGACTCCTCTTAATTTTGCATATTCTTTAAATCCATAATATCTTTCTTTTGTTATTACAGGAGCATGTTGTATTTTTGCCATTGTAAATGAGTTTGCTTTTAAATCAAGAGGCATATTACATCCTTTTTCATTTGGAACACATTTTGCACGATATGATTCATATTTTTTACAAATATCATCATATGTAACATTATAATCTATACCTAATTTTTTATTTACTCTATTGTGTAATCTGTATGCCCATTTAGTTATACTTTCTCTATTTTCTAAATCTTTATTTGTTAATTTAACATCAGGGTCAGATTTAATAAATTCTGCATATGATTCTCGACAATATCTACAAGGTAATACATATTGTAAATATATAAAAAATGTTTTATATTGTTCTTTTTGTTCTGCAGTTGGTTCAATAGGATAACCATATGCTATAGAATGTACTGATTCCCACATATGTTCACCCCATATTTTTGTTATTAAACCATTATTTTTATTATCATCTAATGATGGTTTACTCATAAAGTATATATTTAATTAACATAAAAATATATTTTATAGTATAATATATATGCCATTAAAATCTATTAGATCTACTTTAAAAAACCAATTTGATCTTAATAAAACACAAGCAAATTTAATATTATTATCCACTATAACTATTGTAATTCAAGGTATTGGATTCTATTTTATAGATAGAAGTAAAGTTAATATAAAACTAATATTTGCTGTTATTTTTGTAGGATTTTTATATAATATCGCATTTTATAAATCATATGCTTCATAAAAAAATTGAAATATATTATATCATGATATATTTTATATTTATAGATAGTAATAAATATAATAATATATACGGTATATTATTTCGATAACAATATGAATCAACTTACTAATAAAATAAATGCAACCAAGGATGAAATTACACAAGTAGAAAATAAAATAAAAAATTATTTTACACCTCTTATTTCTAAAGAAGATTACGATAATATGGAGCTAAAAGAAAAAGATATTCAGGAATCTATAAATATTATTAATAGTATAAATAGTAATAGTGATAATTTTAAAAAATATGTACCATCAAACCATATCATTGGAGAATATTCGTGTTATGTAATTTATATTCGTGCATATGAATATTATATTCATGAATTAGAAGTTCTTAATTATAGATTAGAACTTTTAAAATCAAAGGAAGATATTAATGAATATACTATTATGGACGAATACAAAGAATACGCTATGAAATATAATTTATACATTAATGATGATAATAATATTATTAGTATTTGTAATCGACATCATATTAATAATTTAGCAACAAAATATAAATTTCCTGTTGGAATGAATATTAATTGTTATTATATTGATATTAATAATAATATTGATATGGATATCGGCTATATTAATTCGAATGATATTGATAAATATTGTTCTTTTATTCCGTATGATTAATTTTTTTATATAATAAAAATTGAACTATTTATTATATAAATACTTTGTTATTATAATTAACTTAACCATTACATATAAACATTATAATAATGACTAATCCAGAGAAGTTAGTAGCTTTACAAAAAGAGATTGAGAAATTAGATGAACGTGAAACTAATGTAAAAGAACGTTTTGCAAATGTTATTTTTCCACTTAATGAAAAAGAATTTGATGAATGTAAATTAAAAAATCAAGTTACTCGACTCGAATATAAAGAATATTATGATAAGGAATATAAAACTATTTTAAAATTAACCGAAGAATCAAATAAAATTAGAAATAATATTAAAAAAAGTTCTCAATTATTAAATATTCCTCCTGATTATAATATTCCTATTCTTAAAGAATTAGAAGAAAAAATTAAAAAATTACATCAAGAAATCCCTAAATGTGTAATACCGTTTCCACAAGTAGAAGAATTTGTAAATTTTTATAAATATAATGCATTATTAACACATTATAAAATTATTAAATGTGATATTGATGCTCATCGTATTATACTTGAAAAAAAATTAAAAAAAATAAAAGAAATAGTTGCAAAAGAAGAATGGACTTTAAGATATAAAAAATACGCAACAGATAATAATCTTGATGTTAATGATGATAATATATTTAGTGTTTGTAATAAACATAGAATGAATTTATTCTTAGAAATAACAACTTTTGAATGTACATGTCCATTATATGATAGAAATAATTGGGCTGCAGATCACACTGTTAATATTGCAGATGGTATTTGTAATTTTGGTTCTTGTATGTATCCAACTTTTATTATGGATATTGATAATTTTATGGGGTTTATTGAATATCCTTATCCTGAAAAACTTATTAAATTAAATCAAGTTAAATTAACAGAATCTACAGAATAAAAATTGAATCTTTATTTATCTATATACTTTATTTATAATATATTAGTATTATAAATCATTAAAAGATGTCTCACTGCCCTACTATCGTCCTGACTAACCCCAAGGTTAAAAGCAAGACTACTGTTCCTGCTGAAAATATGCAACGTATTTCAACTCCTGTTAATTCTATGAATGCAGCTGCTCTTGAACGGAAGATTGATAGTGGTGAAGTTACTACTCTAGCAAAGATTCCTCGCGAAGTTGCCCAAAATTTTATGAATGCTCGCGTTCAACAAAAGATTAATGGTAAAGCCATGACTCGTCAAGAACTTGCAACTAAGAGTGGTCTTGTTGTAGCCGACATCAATGAAATTGAGAATGGAACAATGACACTTACAACTGCTAATAAGATTAAAATCCGTAAGCTACAAACTTATCTTAAGATGCCTGCATTTACACTTTAATAAAAATTGATTTGTTTATTTATAAAATAATAAAATAATAGATATATTACCTTTTTATGCTATTATTATTTATATTTATAATAATGTTTGTACTATTAGTTCTTCTTATTAATATGTTTATTAATAATCGTGTTATAGATAATATGATAGAAATTAATCATCATATTTTTTAATACGCTATAATACATATAAAAAATTATCGCCTTTATTTATTATGAACAACTTAGTTATACCTGATATTGCAAATATTATCGAATCTGGAAAACTAGAAGATGAATATAATGTTATTAGAGAAATTGAAGAGACTATTATAGATCTTTATGAAAAAAATAGTCAATCAGAGTTATTTCAAAATGAACTACTCTTACTAATCGAGTTAAATAAATTAAATAAATTTAATGTTAAAATATACAATGATATAATAATTAATGAAATTAATCTTGATAAAAAAATTATTAATAATTTATCTAATATAGTTTTTACTGGTCCATATTTAAGATCTATGTTTGTAGAAAATATTAATACAAATGATCTAAAAAAAGAAATATTTATTAATTGTATTAATAATCTAGATTATAAAACTCTAATAGATGAATCATACAAAGAAACAAACGATATGTATTTTAAACATATAGAAGATACAGACTATTTTATTTATATTGCTAAAAAAACTTTTCGTAATCCATCTGAAGTTATATTAGCAAATTATAATTTAAAAAGAATTGGTATATATAAAAATAAAATTTATGTTTCTTCTATGTTTATAGCTGATTATATTAAATTTAGTGATAATATTAATTCTGATTTAACTGATCCAGTATTTAAAACTAAATTAGATCTATTTGATATTTATCAACATAATAGTTCAATAAATAATATAAATATTTTTGATAATATTAATAAGAAAAATTTTGAAGAATATAAAAGAGTTAAATATCAAAAATACGATATCATTAATACAAATAAAGATACTATTTATTATGGATTAAATCCATGTGAATATGCTATACATCTTTTTAAACAAGAACAAAATGATATTATTAAAGCACAACTACGATTAATTATTTTAGATCTTAATAATAAAAATTATATGAGACATCCTGGTTTCTATGCCCATATGCTTGGTATAGATGAACTTGATATTGAATTATTTGATATTCTCAAAGAATCAAAACAATACAAGAATGTTATGGGTGAATTAAATAATAATTTTAAAACTATAAATGATATTAATACTCTTATATTATCTTATTATATTAGAAAAGATATGTGTGATGAATTTTATAACTTTTTAAAATATAAAGATGATAAGTTTGTTAAAATTGATACAAGTATCTTTAATCTAATTATAGAAACCGATCCTAAGAATATTATTATAACTGGTATTAAAAATAATTTCTTTAGCGAAAGAACTAAATATAAAATTATTCTATGGACACAAAATCTAGATTATTTTAATATTATTGGTGACGAGTTTAATATGGATATAGCTATTAATTATATTAATGATATAGTAGAAAACTGTTTAATAAAATCATTTTATTTTCTCTATAAAGTTGATCAATCAATCTTAAATATTACTGATAGTGATAATAATAATCTTTTACATAATATTAAAGAGAAAAATAAGTTTGAAGATATGATAACTCTACTTTTAAAACTAGATGATAGTATTTTATTTAGAAAGAATAAGCTAAATCAAAATCCATTATTAAAACATGCTAAAGATAATAATTTAAAAATAGTTAATGTACTTATAAAACTAATTATAGAAAATAACAATGATACCATTTTTGAAGCTACAGATAATCAAAAAAATAATATATTACATTATTTAACAACAAATGAAGAAAGTCTGCATTTAATTAAAAAGATAATTTTTGAAAAACCAGAAATTATAAATTATCAAAATAAACTATATGAAACGCCTATTTTAATTTCAGCAAAATCATCTCAAGAAAATATTTTATATTTCTTAAAAAGTATGAAAGCTGATATGACTATAGTTGATAGTTTTGGTAATTCTATTTATCATTATATTTGTCTAAATGAGTTATGTTTAGGAACAGATATAGATAATAAAGAAAATATTTTTGGTTATAAACCATCTGATTATTGTAAAATATCTAAAAACTATTATTATTTTGTATAATTATATTATATAATTATGAAAGTACTTATGCTAGATGTTAGACGTCATGATGAATTAGAACTTCATCGTTTTTCTCTAGAGAAATTAAATAATAGATCTAAAGAATTAAATGAAAATAAAGAGTATGATATATTAAATATACCAGCAGAAAATATTAAATATAATGTTGATATACTAAATAAAATATTTAATAATTATGATCAAATTATTGTAACATGTAAACTAGGTAAAAGAGCATCTTTTGTTAAAAATACATATTTTGCTGATAATCAAAAAGTTATTATAAATCCAAATGGTCATTTTGGAATAGAAGGATTTGATTCTGAATTATTAATTACAGTAAAAGGTGATAGTAATATTAGTGGTGGTAATAAAAAATTTAAATTTGATTGGTCATTATTAAAATATATTGTATAAATTTTATTCTAACTCAAGTTTATATTAATGAGTTTATGTAAATATCAAGATATATTTGGTAAACCAGGAACAGGTCCTCATAGTAAAAGATTATTTGGTGTAGCTATAGTTGATGTTATTGCGACTATAATAGGTGCTTATATATTAGGACTTATATTTAAAGTTAAATTTATTAAAATGTTAATAATATTATTTATTTTAGGTATAATATTACATAGATTATTTTGTGTTAGAACAACTATAGATAAATTAATATTTCAATAATTAAAGAGATTGCATTGCACCTTCTTTTGCTAAAGTATCAGTAATATCATTATGTATTGAATCATAATCTTGTTGACTAGTATGTGCCCTAACATGTTTAAATTCTATTTTTCCATTATGTTTCTCCATTAATTCATCTATTTTTTTAATAATATCTTGATTTAATACATTTTTTCCAGTAAAACTTTTCCAATTGTTTTTTTTCCAATTTTTAATCCATATAGTCATACTTTTTATAGAATATTCAGAATCACTATTAATTAATATATCTAAATTTTGATCTTTTTTATTTATTATATAGATTGCTTTATAAATTGCATATAATTCAGCTCTTTGATTTGTCTTTGGTAGATGTGTAAAAGGTCTTGCTAAATCTTTAAATTCTTTATTTGGAAAATGAACACCGTACCCACACTTATCTTTATTTTTTATATAAGATCCATCGGTAAATACTATTATTTGCATATAAACTTATATAAGTTATTTTAATTATAACTAACTAAAATAACTTTATTAATTAAAGATTTTTCATCATTTTTTTTAATTCTAAATACTTTTGTTTATACTTATTATACTTTTCTTGATAATTATAACCACCGCCAGGTTGTGGTTGTTGTAGGACCTGTTTTTTACTTAAAGAAGAACTAACATTGTTATCAACCGTTGGTCTTTTTTGTGGTCTTTGTGGCGCACGTGTCATTAAATCAGTTATTCTTCTTTCTACATGTTGTTTTCTTGCTTCATATTCTCTTAATAATGTGGGGTATATATTTTGTTGTGTTAAAATACCTATTCTATTTACTAATATTCCAAATAACATTCTTAAAGCACTTAATTCTAATGATTCGTTATCTATTATAAATACTCTCAATAATATATCATTTTTAATTTCTAATAATATATTATTTGTATCTAGATATTCTTTTAATTTAGATGTAGTATTATTTATTTTATCACATTCACTTTCATACTCTCGTAATTCATTTAAATCTAGTTTGTTTAATGTTCCATATTTATTATAAAGCATATTTATACCAAGTTTATTTAATTTAAATCTCATCCTAAATTCATTCATTAATTTTTTATATAGTTGATTAGTATTATCAAAATTTGGATGTAACATACCAAAAAATGTTTGATCATATTTATAGATTTGTAATATAAAGGTATCAGTCAAATCATTTATTCTAATAATATCACTAATATTATCATAATATATTCTTTTTGCAACAATTTCTGTCATATCTAATAATTGTGTACGTAAAGGTTCACTAGTACTATTCATAGTTTGTATATGTAAAATATTTAAACGATACATTCTAAATAATAATAATAAGATATAACTTATATCAACATCATTAATATTTATAGTATTTTGTTCAAGTCTAGTATATAAATCATCTAAATTAGGTTCCGCAGATTTTATTCTATTAACAAAAGTATTGCATTCTGATTTCCAACCTCTAAACATATGAGATTCTAATGTATCATTAATACATCTAAGTTCATGTAATGGTATTAGTATAGGATCAAATAATTCCTTAAATTGATTATATTGTTTTACTTCTTTTATTTCTCTTATTTTTATATTTATTAAATTTGAAATTCTTTTATATTCTATATACGATCTTTGTGAACTATCTGTATAAGCATTATCTTGACATATTAATAATCTTTGATTAATTTCTCGAACTGTTGAATCTTGAAATGTAGCAGGTATGTATCTTAAATTTATATACGGATTTCTTCGTATCATTCTATTAAATCTTAAAACTAATTTAAGTAACATACGTCTATAATCACTTAACATATATACATCTATATTTTGTATATCTAACATTTGAAAATTTTCATCATATATATCTATTCCTGGAATATGTTGTTCGATTCCATTATATGATGTAAAATTTGCTTCTATTAATTTCTGATTAGTTATTTGTGTCTTATCTTTTCTATTTTCAATGATTATATTGGGATTTGTCATACTAGATACTGCTTCAGCAATTTCATATGTATCATTAAAATTTGTAAGTTTTTTTGATGTTATTGCTAACATAAAATCTACTATATTTTCCATTCTACTTAATACTGACATTACACCAGTACCTCTAGCATTGTCAGCACGTAACATTGCATGCATTCGAATATTTATAAGCTCTTGTACATCACTAATAGATTTTTCTAATGCTTTAAAATTTAAATGATTACATGCAGCAACTTTATATAATAAACCTCTTGGATGGTTATCATTTAGAGAAGTTGTTAATAAACAACTAGTATCATTATTTTCTTTAGTATTATGCTGTGATTTCTCTTCATCTCTTATACATAAAAATGGTAATAATAAATTTGTTCTAAAATTATTTGTTTTTGCATCAGATATATAATATGATATAAATGATTCTAATTGTCGTTCTGGTGTGCCATCTGGTTTTGTATAATCTATAAAAGTTAATTTATAAATAACTACTAATCTATCTGGTGTGGGAATATGTGGATCATTTACCTTATATATTATATTATTTTGTGGTTCTATAATAAATTTAAAATTTCCCGATATATCTATTACTAATCTTTGTAAATTCATTTTATTATATTAATAAATAATATAATAAAAATAATTATTCTTTATCTTCATCCTCTATTAGTTTATTTATTTTTTCATTCTTTAGCTCATTAACTAAATAATACGGTATTTTTTCATTACCTGGATGAGTAAGTGCTGTCTTTAGTGGCGCTCTCTTATTATTATATTCAAACCATATCATGAGATTACCCTTATTATCTTGATCTACTTTTGGATTATCTATTTCAACTGATAAAATAAGTTTAAATATTTTACCATCTTTTCTAACAACTGTCATTGTTATCATATCAAATAAACAAAGTCCTGATTCTTCTTTTACATGTGTAAAAATAGTATTTACTGAACAGTATCCACCATCATACTCAAAATGTGTTAACTCAATTGTTGGTAGTTCTTTAAATAAACCAATTAATCCAAATTTATAATACTCATCTTTTACAAATTGTACTTGATATGTTTTAATTTTATCTCCTATAAAATTATGTGTATTATCAAACTCATTATCACTATCGCTAAGATCCGTTGAATTATTATCACTCATTTATAATTCTAATATTAGAGCTAATTTGTTATATGTTTTTTCATCAACATCTTTTAATTCATAACTAGATGAATAATACTTATCGATGTTAATCTTTTCTATATTATATTTTGATCCTAATCTTTTTATTTTAATTTTATTTCTATCTATACAATTAGTAAAAAATATTTTATAATCTTGGATATTAGTATTTATATTTTCTCTAAATATATAGGGATTAAATTTAATTGGTTTACATAATTTATCTATCTCTAATGGTGTTGCAATCGAGTTATTTTCTATAAAATAATCATATGTTCTTTTTATAATTTCTTGTTGTGATAGTTTTGTTTGACATATTATTACATTAAATATATCATCTTTATTATTTATTTTACATATATTACAAAAAATACATAAATTATTTGTTAATATAGCATATTTAAATTTGCACTGTATACAATCAAACATATATGTAATTGTATATAATTTTATTATAAGTTAACTTAGTTATATAAGATTATAAGTTATATAGTTATTTCTTTTCATTTTTTTATATTTATTAATTATATAAATAATATGTCATTTGAAAATAACAATGATATTATCGAGATTAATATTAAAAATATTAATAATAAATATGATGTATATTTAAATAAATGTATATCATCATATAACAATTTTATAAATGTATATGAAGGGAAAAATTTATTAACTAAAGAAAAAATAATTATAGATATCTATAATCATGATATTATTTTATTAGCAAAGAGATTAAAAAATAATATTATTAAATTAAATCATCCAAATATTATAAATATTATCGATATTATTATTGAATCTAATAAGATATATATTATTAAACCTTATCTAAAACAATTAAATATTAATGATATTAATGATAATAATAATATGTTTATATTTAAACAAATTTATCGAGGTGTTAAATTCTTATTTGATAAAAATATAAATATAGAACCAATCAACTTTAATAATATTTATATTAATTATGATAAAGATAATATTATAATACAATTATCTTGTATTTTTAGCCCATATAAAACTCAACGTAAAATTTTATATGGTAGTCCACTTCTACATAGTCCATCAGAATTAATTAATAATACGGATAAGATAGAAGATAATAAAGAAAAAGATATATTATATAATCTAGGAACTATATTATACACATTATTATATAAAGATACATATGATATTAATAATAACTTACTAAATAATATAATTGATTCTGATAACGATATATTATGTTTTTTATTAAATATAAATAGTAACATAGATATTAATTCAAAATCAAAATTTCTTAGTATAAATAATTATTTAAATATTAAAAATACAAATATTATTTGTAATAATAAAATGAATAAAATAAATTATACAAGTGATGATATATTTGTTATCGAGTTATAATAGTGAGTTAAAAATGAGTTAAATTAATATTAATTATTTATATAATAATGTCTTCAAATAAAATGAAAACAAATAATAAAACTAAACAGCATATTATTAATCAAAATATTGCTCAAAGTAAATTTGGTATGTATGCTCAATGTTTAACAGGTAATTGTATTAAAACACATTTCGATCAAAACTTTAACTTTGGTGAACCAAATGATATTTGCGATGTAGAAGTAGTTAATTTACACGCAGTTGATGCTATTAAAGAATATTGCCAACTAGGTTTTAACGCTGGTTTTAAAGAAGGATGGATGAACCCAGCATGCGTATGTACGGTGGGTGAAGATTTTATTGGTTCTAATTATCCACAATCTGAAGGTATTAGAGATGATACATATAATATCAGAACAAATTATAATACTATTACAAAGAATAATAATCCTTTTCCTCTTAAACAAAGTGAATGCGCATATAATAGATTTGTTACTGTAATTCGTGATAATAATCTTCAACCTATTACAGATCTTCAAAATTTATATAGATTCGGTCTTATCAATGTAGCTCCTATTAATAAACCAAAACTCTTAGATGAAAATAGAATGTCTTCTAATGATTTTATTAAAACAATGTGTACAATTGAAACTATATTTCAAACTGCTATTGCTGGATCACATAATTTTTTAGTTCTTACAGCATTTGGTAATACAGAAGACGATATTCCTCAAGAAGATATTGTTAAAATTTATAATGCTTGTATATTTAAATATGGTCACAGATTTAAAAAAATTATAATTGCTATACCTATCTGGTATGGTAGTTATATTTTTGATTTATTTAATAATGAAATAATTAAGCCCCAAACATTTGTAGTTGACGAAGATGATACTGACGAACAACCTAAAATTATAACTAAGAAAAAAAATAAAGAAAATAGTTCAAAATCTAAAAATTTATAATTAATTTAAATACTATTTTAATAAAAATAATATTTAATCAAAGGCGGTAACAAGAACACCAATGATAGGAAGAAGAGCTATGAGCCAAGCGACATTGTAGTACTTCTTGCGGCAGCACCAGTTGATGAGGCGGGAGATAGCATAGATTATAAGAGCGTAGATTACAAGCATTACGAGCATGTGGGTAAATGTCATTTTACCACTCTTGTGTTGTTTTGAGAGGTGAACAGTAATTGCTGATAATGATGTGAGAGCTGAACCTAAGTAAAATATTGGTTGGTTGCATTCGTATTTAAGGTTAAACATTTTAATATACTATAATGAAATAAAAAAAATAATATTTTTTATTATTTTTTATAAGTTTTTATAGAATTTTATAGAAATTTTTTGAATTTTATAATTGATCAATTATATTTATTATAGTTTGTTTTAAATTTTTATATTCATCTTGTGAAATTTTATCTATTAAATTATAACATATACATATCTTTCTATTTTTATAATCTATATTTATTATATTCGTTTTTTCTGTTTTATAGTCTCTTTTAAATAGATCAAAATATAAATAATAATAATTATATGTTTTTATATTTTTTATTTCATATAATTCTACATAATTATGCCATAATGTGTATTTTAATTCACTTAATTTATTTATTTCTATATTGTTATTAATATTTTTATATATATTAGATACATCATTCATTAGTATATCTAATATATTAAGTGTTACTTTAATATATTCAGATGTTAATATATCTTCTGAACTTCCAGAACTTGATAAATAATTTTCTTCTTTTTCTGAATTAGTTTCTGTTTCAAAACTTGAATATGATATACTATCTTCTTCTTTATCTTTATCTTCTTCTTTATCTATATCTAAATTATTTAATAAATTATCTAATATTTCTATATTTTTAATTTTAAAATCTTTTAAAAAGTTTATAACTATTGGATCATTATATATTTCAACATAAAATTCTATTTTAGTATATGAATATGAATTATTAATTATATCTTGTGTAAATTGTTTTAGTTGATTATATACTAAATTTAAATATTCACTAATATCTTTATCTAATAAATCTCTTATTTTAAATAATTCTAATTCTTCCCATGTAATTATATTTATTAGCTGACTTAAACTACTTTCATTTATATCACTAAAACTAATATCAGTTAGACTATTAATAAATGTTGTCATATTATCTATGTACACATCTCTAAAATAATTTATTCTATCTATAGTAATATTACTATAGTTTGTACAATCTATATTTAATATACCATCCATAATATTTGATGATTTATGTATATCATCATAAATATCAGATGCCTCTGCTAATAATTTATCTAGTATAGATATTTGTGTTTTTTTATCAGTTGAAAGACTAAATAGATTACTATCTTGTTGTTTTTGACTATCTTGATTATTTTCAGGATCCATTAATAAGTATATAAATTAATTTTTATTTAATACATTTTTATCATTAAATAAATTATTTTCATATATTTTATTATATGAATATAAATAATATAGTTATAACATCTCATAGTAAAAGAATAAGAAAATTTATCGATGATTATTTTCCTAATTTTAATAAAAATAAACGTATTATGAATTGCGGAATACTTTTATTATCAAATGATATATATAATGATAACATTGTTAATATTAAAATGATTTATCAAGGAGAATCAGATCCTCAAGAAAATAGAAAAAAAGAAAATTATTATACACCTGATGATTTTAATAATTTAAATCTTACATCAAAAACTCTTATTATTCCTCCAAATATTAATATTATATTAATAAGACATGCGCAAGGATATCATAATTTAAATAATACTCTCTTTAAAAAAATTATGGCAATTAATAATAATGAAATATTAAAAGATCCTCAATTAACTGATGTAGGTATTAAACAAGCTTCTAATGCTGGAATATTTTTAAAAAATAATTATCCTTTTATTTTAAATAACAGTATATTCTGCTGTTCTATATTATTAAGAACGCGTGAAACTATGTCACTTATATTAAAAGAATTAAATATTTTTGGATCAACTAATATGATTAATCTTGATAATAATATTAATAATCAACAAATTTATGTTTTACCTAGTTCGCACGAAATTAGTAACTTTATTATGCCAGAAAAATTTGTTATTAAAACAGGTCAATGTAATAATAAAGTAACTAATAGATTATTATATAAATGCGATTTTATAAATCACGACGATGGTATTCATAATTTTAATTGGGATTATTATTCTAAATATAAAAATAATAATAGCTTAAAACATATTAATATGATTTATGAAAGTTATTTAATATGTGCTTATTTACTAAAAAAAGATGATAATTATGTTAATTCTTTAAGAGTTATGTTTGAGTATCAATAGATTTTTCATATGTAATAAATTTTTTTAATATATTATTCATATATTCAATTGATATCTCAAATTTACTATCATATATTTTCTTTATTTCATCTTCTGACATAAAACTTATATATCTTCTATCTATTAATTCTTGAGCATCATGTGGTAATAGTAATATCCCACATAATATTGATGGTATTGGAGGATTTATTACATATTTAAAATTATTAATATCTTGTTTACTTTCTAAATATAATATTAAATTTAATATATCAATTGGTTTTGTAGTATTACATATATAATTATAATTATTACATACTCCTATATTGTACATATCTAATGTCCATAATACTCCATCAAAATAATTATCATATTTATTATTGTTATATAATTCATTATTCTTAATAATTTTTGTTTTTCCTATTTTACTTACACAATCATTTAGTATTCCTACTAGTAATTTTTTATTAATATTAAATTTATTTATTCCACTACTATTATCTATATTAATTAAACATCTATTTTCATCACTAATATTTAATTTATAGGCCTCCCATAATTTAGCTGGACTTAATTGGTTAATTTTTGGTAAATAATCATTGCCTAAAAACATATTAACAAATACAAAATCTAAATTATTTTTATCTTTTATTTTTAATTTATCAAAATGACTATTAATCAATTTAGTTATAGATAATACTTTATCGCGAAGTAATATATACGATCTATTATATGATTTACTAGAGCATAAAATTAATACTACATCTGCATCATTAGTAACTAACATATGTTTATGATTGTTATTAATATTATAATAATCTAATAGTTTACTTTTAATTTTAATCTCTGCTTCTCCAGCATCTATGCTATCAATATTAACTTTTATATTAAATTGATTCTTTATTATTTTAATAACTTTACTTAATTTATTTGGTATCTCTTTTATAAAATAAGTACCTGGTGTAAAGTTTAAACTTGTTTTAAAGATATCATCAGATATCTGAATGTTCTTACATCGACGTTCACGTTGTAATATCATTTTTGCAAATGGCGCTGTTCCATCACAATATAAGTTTAAACTAATAACAGGTTGTACCCTTGTACATATATCTAATATAGTTACTGACATTTTATTTATTAAATGTACTTCGTTAT
>JACCDO010166509.1_pt1 | contig 22689 bp, 32 predicted proteins | sample 7446101 | NCBI WGS metagenome assembly JACCDO01 (sample SAMN15323440, study PRJNA562643) | freshwater metagenome | isolation source: river surface water | place: USA:Blue River Watershed | collected 2017-08-16
CTAATATCTGAATATTGAGGCATTAAAATAACATCATCATAAGATAATGCATTACCTTCTCGAAATTTATTATAATTCATTTAATAATCCTTAAAATTTAAAAGCATTTAAAAATAACCTATTTAATTATGTTTTACATTACCTTTTTTTGTCTCGCATCCGTTTATTAATCTTTTCTTGCAATGCAAGTCGTTTAGCTTCCTTTTCATCATCAGCTTTTTTCTGGGCTTCTTCTTCAGGATTTAAATCACCCATTATCATTAAACCAATACTAATATCTTTATTTAAATCATAAGTTTGATTATTCAATGAAAATATCATATTACGATGCATTTTTATTAAGGAATCTTTTGGAATATTTTCAACTATCGATTGATGTGTAATAATTCTATCGTTACTGTCCCATTCATATTCCCGATATTCTACCTTTTGATCGCTTTGAAAAGAATTCTCTTTTATTAATATTATTTTATTAACTTTTTTACTCATTTAATATCTCACGTGTGTTATCTATTTTAATCTCTATTTAACTTTTATTAACTTTATAATAAAAACTATATACTTTTATTTTTTAATTAACCTGATGCATCCTATGAATATCATCTTTTATAAAACTGTCCTGAAGCTATACAGTTTTTGTCTACGTAATAGATTAGATTATAGTGATGCTATAATCGTGCCTATCATACATATGACAATTCCTAAAATTTGTATTAAACTAAATTCAAAATATATGCAATTTAAAACAACTTCAGCTGTAGTGTTCAGTAAAACCCAAACTGCTGTAGCATGCCAAACGTTATATTTATTCATTAATCCCCACCATGCATATAAGGTCATGTAATTACTTAATAGACCAGTATATAACCACCATTGCCAAGGCGTCCATTGCAAACCATAAACTATTTTGGCATTTGATTTAAACCAAAACAAAATACCTGATAAAAATATCAATACATATTCCATTATTCCTCTTCGTCTACTAATGATTTAGTATTTGTGTAATTATGATGTATTCTTAAAATTACTTCAAATAAAGTAATAACAAAAGTTAAACGTGGATCAGCCCATTGTAAAAAGATAAAATACAATATCACAGTTAATAATGCAAAGACACCATAAAACATAGCCATAGCAATTGGTACAGAAAGATTTTCTTCTTTAATCTGCTTTTCTAGTTTTGTTTTACCTTGAATTAACGCATCAAAAATGCAAAAGATAAATAAACTATGATTTGCAATCCAAATCCAATCTTGTGTACCTAAATCTTGAATATCCATTATTATTCCTTTATATTTTTGAAGAAAATATCATTATGTTTTGTATAAAAATCAAAATCAAAAAGTTCCTTTTCATTGCAATTTAATTTGATTTTAATATCATGTCGATTAAATACTTCTTGAAATGTGTGTGTTGATTGTTGTGTTTTAAAAGCTATATCTTGCACAATTTTATATGCTTCATCTCTATTATAACCTTTTTCTACTAACATTAACAATAAACGTTGAGAATAAAAGAGATATTTTGAATTTTTTATATTATCTTGCATTTTATCTTTATTCACAATTAAATTTTTTACAATTTCGTTTAAACGATTTAAACAATAAAAGGTTAATGAAGTAGCATCTTGCCCGATTAATCTTTCATTGGAACTATGAGACATATCACGTTCATGCCATAATGTAATATTCTCCAAAGCAGGTAAAGCATAGCTTCTAATTAATCGACTTAAACCACAAATATTTTCTGAACCGATTGGATTCTTTTTATGAGGCATTGCTGAACTACCTTTTTGATGAACAGCAAAACCTTCAGCAACTTCACCAACAGATGATTGACTAAGTTGCCTAATTTCAGTTGCAATACGTTCCATTGATGAAGCTAATATTGCTAAACTACAAAATAATTCAGCATATCTATCTCTAGGAATAACTTGTGTTGATGTTGGTTCTACTTTAAGATTTAAATCTTTTAAAGTTTTTTGTTCAATATCATGTGAACATAATACATAATTACCTACAGGTCCTGATAATTGGCCGTAATTAATGTTTTCAGCTACTATTTCTAGACGCTTTAAAGCTCTATTAAATTCATGATAAAATGTTAAAATGATATGCCCAAACGAAATAGGTTCAGCATACATACCATGAGTTCTACCCATCATCATAGTATCTTTATGTTCAATTGCTTTGTTTTTTAATGTTAAGATAAATGTTTTTAAATTATCAATTATTTTTTCTAAAGCTTGTGATAACTGAATTGAATAACTGGTATCTAAAATATCAGATGATGTCAACCCATAATGAATGTATTTTTTTAAATAAATCGGCGCTTTTTTAGTAAATAATTCAATAAATGCTAAAAATTCATGTTTAGTAATTCTTTCATGTTCTGATATTTCATAAGGTGTAATTATGATATTTATTAAATCTTCTACATTAAAATCATGTTTACTTAAATTATAAACATATTGAGCCGAAACATTTTTCCAAATATTAATTTTGTTTTCATCACTCCAAATAAAACGAAGTTCTGGGGTATTATATCTTTCTATCATCTGTTATTCCTTGTAAATAAATTGTAGGTAAATATACATAAGTCATATTAAACATACATAAATACGTTCTGAATGATTCATTAATCTTTTCATCTATTTTATAATTGATTGTTCGTTCATTTGAAATGATTATACCTGCTGTATGATACATTTTTTCCTTATCAGAAATATAAAGATTAAAATCATTCTCCAATAAACGAATTGCATTTTTTGATAATTCACGTCGATCAGATAATGTGCCATCAAAATAAACAGGAAAATTCATGCTAATAATATTATTCCAGTAAATACATGCCATGAATAAAGTAAAATGATAAGCAACAGTTTCGCGAAGAACCGTCATATAATTTTCATTTTCAAAAAATACACTTGATGTATCGATAAATGCTTCTACAAAATTGGTATAGTTTAAAAATCCATCTCTTTTATTAAGCATCTGTAATAATTCATGCATACCAAAAAATGTAAATCTTATTTTTTCAAATTTTTCTTTTTTGACATACTGCATTGCTCTTAATTGTTGAGCTAAAGAAATTAAAGATGATTTACTTGCCTCTTGATATTTTGCAGTTGCATGTGCTTTACTACTTACAAATTCCATTACCACTAATTCATTTAAAATATTTAAAGCATGATTAACACCCTCATCTGAATTATATATTTCATGTATTCGACAACTGATTTCAGTTTCTTCACATATTGTGACAATATCATTATTTTTAAAATTCATAATAAAAATCTTTCATTAAGGAAATCAACAGAAAATAAAAAAGCCTATTCAACCGATATTATCAATTGAATAGGCTTTCAACACACAACCAGTATATGGAACATAATATTTATTAAAATATTATGAAAGGAGCGCCCCATATACATTTTATAATTATAACATGTCTTACAATTATGTTTAATTATTTTTTTATATCTTTTTCAAGACTTTCAAAATCATGTATGCATAATAAAAAATCAGAAAATTTTCCAGGATCTATTCTATAATTTTTTAATAAATTTTGCATATTTTCCAAAAATAAACGTTTATCAGGATTTAATAAATCATTTGTCATTAATCTTTCAATACGTAATAATAAATTATCAATAGGGGAATTCATTTATTAATCCTTTATGCTCTATTATGAGAAGATGATTGATTGATAATTGATAATTTTTGTTCCCATGTCATGTCATCAGTTATTTCAACACCATTAAGTTTGGCTTTTTCAATTTGTGCTTCTTCTTTTTGAGCTTGTTCTTGAAGTGCTTCATAAGATAAAGGTGCATTTACAATTGCATTTTTTTGTTGTTCAAGTTCAAGTTTTCTTTGCATTAATTGCTCTTTTAATTTTGTGAATTCATCATTAGTACGAGCAAGATTTGCATTAATTGATTCTTGTTTTGAAGTATCTTTGCCTTTAGCCTTATCTGATGCATTTATATTTTTGATACCATAACGGAATTTTTCAACAAAACCATTTTCTTCAAGGTCAAGTAAAAATAACCAACCTGAAGAACCAAAACGATTTTTTTCAACAGTTAAAGAACGAACTCCTGTTAAATCGCAATCAAGTTCTTTCATTAGTTTTTTATCACATAATTGTAAATGAATCATTGCATCAACCATGTGTTTTAGTTTTTGAGAACCAGCCATCTCACCTGATTTATTAACTTGACAAATCGTAATAACATTAATATAATGTTGTTTAGCATAATCAGTTAATACTTCAAGACAACGTGTTGTAGCGCTTTTACTAAAACCACCTTGATTATCTTCTAAAGTTTGAAGAGAATCTACAATAAGGAAAAATGGTTTATTAGGATTTTTAGCTCTAAGCTCATCACAATTTGCAATTAAAGCTTCAATATCTGTTTCTTGTCCGGGATAAAAATCATTATTAATTTCTAAACGTTCGCATGTCATTGCAACTTGATATAAAGATTCTTCAGCAGTATTATAATAAACACAGTAACCTTTGGAAGCTAATGAATCAGCCAATGTTAACATTAATGTAGTTTTACCTGCACCAGGTTCACCTGTAAATAATGTCACAGTTGAAGGTGTAAACCCATTACCAAATGCATCATCAATAAATTCAATGCCTGATGGCAATCTGGTTTTTAATTGTTCTGGCACCTTAATATTACGAATTGAAGTGCCTAAAGGAATATTGTTATCACGTACATTGAGTTTCATATGTAATCCTTGCTGTTGCAGGTTGATATGTTTAATTAGTTTTTACTAGTGATATTATTATAAATTAATTTTTAATAACTTTCACGTGTGTTATTAAAATAATAAAAAATAAAAAATAAATAAGTTATATTCTACTTTTACCAAATCCCTTAAAAACACCACTAACTTTTCCATCCTCGAAGAAATCCACATAAAAACCTTTGTTTTTTAAACATTCATACAATTTCCTGAAATTACTTTCTTTTCTATCATAACTAAACCATTTATTTAATCTGTCATTATCATGATGAATAAAGAATAATGCATCCTTAAAAGCTTGTTGTTGTCTAGCATATTTATATTCTCTTGAAAACAGTTTATCTTGTGTATCAGGATTAATGAATAACTCAGTGTCATTTTCTTTTAAAAAATCCACTAAAAACTCATGCACAATTTTAGCATTTTCATAATCATATAAAGAATGTGGTAAACTAAAATCACCTAATTGCTGTTGTTCCCTGTTTAATCTTTTTTGTTTATAATAATATTGTTGATTTGATTTATTGTTTTCCATATTAATAACCTTTAAAAATAAAATATTTCTCTAAATGACATAAAGGCTTCACTTTTTTCCTTATCTAAAAAAATAAAGTTGAATAATGTCTTTTTGTTAATTAAATCTTGATATGTAATATCAAATTTTTCATTTCCTAAAATTGATATTTTATTATTGTTTTGTGCCCATTTTCCTTCAATATTTTTAATATTTAATAAAAATTCAAAGTTCTCATCATCAAAAGAAACATCAATTTCAAATTTAAAATCTTTTCTAATATCCCTGTTGTTCTCAAAAGTAAGATCATAATCAAATTTAAAACGACCAAATAAATAATCCTTTTGGATATTAATGTAATTTAAACCTAAAAAATTTAAAAATCGATTTAATAAAGTAAATCTATTAAAATCATTTTTAACATCTTCAATAATGTTAAATGAATGAATTGATTTTGCAAAAGATAAAGCTGTATAACGATTAAAAAATTTAATATAACCTGTAGATGATATTAAATCTTCAGGTTGTACTTGAATATAAACATTTTCCAAAAAATTAAATCGATTTATATCTTTTTGTTCAATAATTTTTTCAATCATTTTATCAGTAATAAACTTGTCAAATTCAACTATTTTTTTAATATTTTCTGAACGCTCTTTATTGATTTCAAAATTTAATTTATCCATTTTCCTTTGAATATTTTTAAATTCATCAAAATCATTTAAAGTTTGAATTTTAAAATCCTTTAAATCTGCTTTTAAAGATTCCAAATTTGATGTCAAAAGATTAACATTGTAAAAATCATCTATTAAACCATCAAATTTTAAGTTTATATTATGTATCATTTTTCAATTGTTTAGACGGGTCGAATTCTTCTTTTTTACCTATACCATAATATTCCAATACTAAACCTTCATTAATCAATTGACGATTAACTGACGCATTTACATCACCTGCTTCACCATCACCCCATACTTCACCTAAAAATCTACCATATTTATCAAGACCATGTGATTTAATAATCAATTTACCTTTATTCTTTTGAATAAAATCTACCAATTTTGTTTTCGCTTGTTTTGCTAAATCAGATTTATCTTTCATTTCAGCAGCATTTACACCATATAATCTAACAGGCGTAACATACTTAATTCTAAAGCCTAAATCTAATTCAACACGAAAAGTATCACCGTCATATACATCTTCAGGTTTTGCTGTAGCTTTATAATAAAACAGACTATCTTTCGCTTTAGCCATTATTTAATATCCTTTAACTTTTTTTTAATTTTACGTGTAACAGGACGTCTGGTTTGAAAATCTTCATTAGTATTAGTCATACCAAATAAACCTTGGTCAAGTAAACGATTAAATCTTAAAACTGGTACCACAACATCATTTTGCGCCTTAAAACATGGATTTAAACCTTTATGAATATAAAGCATGGTTTTACGATTATTTTCATTAGTAATAAACACCAAAGGTTCAGCAAAACGACGTAATGCATTTTTAACATTTGTAGTAGTGTTTGTTGATTCACCAGTACTTAAAGTGTCATATACCTTTTTAGCTTGTGCAACTGTTAACATACCTCCATTTTTAAGCATATTATTTTCGATAACTGAACCAATAGTGTTATTATTCGCAAGACGTTCGATATTTGAAAATCTCATATTTTTCCTTTTTGTTGTTGTTTATTTTTTGTATGTGTTTATTTTAATTTTATTTTTTATCTTTTACAAGATTATTTACAAATAGTTTCAAAAATATACATTTTGAAATCTTCATCAAATACTGCCCATTCACATTCATTTAAAACATCAATAATATAATGTTTCGAATTTACATATTCTAGTTCCTCGGCAAAATCTTGAGGATTCGAAATATTTAATTTTAAATCATCGATTTTACGTTCAATAATATCTTTGATTAAATGATGTTTTTTATTAAATAAAAAAGCAGCAATTTGATTTTTTTGTTCTGCATTTAATTCAGAAAATTTACGACAAATCATTTGTCAATCCTTTGTATAAGAAAAAGTTATAGAAATATATTATAATTTTAAATTCAATTTTTTACAAATAAAATTAAGAGCTAAATACTCTTCGAAATTCATTCATTAATTTTAAATTATAATGATGCACAATATTATGTTTTGCTAACCACTTAAACATAATTACATTTGTTTCATAATCATTTTTATCATTATAAAAATCTTGTAATAAATCTGATATTTCATAATTTTTTGCTCTATGTTTATAAATGTTCCATCCTCTTTGCTCAAAAATCTTTTCATCTTCATCTGTAATTTCAACAGGAATTGCATCATAACCAAAAAATTTAATTTGATATATCATTTATTATTCCTTGCGTTTGTTTTGAGGGTGACCAATGTGTTGTGCGACCATCAGGCGTTTCCATTTTATTTACAGTATTACCTAAGTTGTCTATTTTCTTATCATAGACTTGAAAGAAATTTTCTGTTCTTTCCCAATTATTAAATCTAAAATAATCCTTAATCGTAGCACCACCTGCATTAAAAGCTGTTTGCACTACCAATTTAATACCTTCTAATAAATTAGCAATGTCATGTGCTTTTAAATTTCTAACAATAGCATGAGGATGAATATTTGCAAACCATAACGCTTCAGCTTTAATATAATTCCCTACACCCGAAAAAACATCCTGTCGCATTAGAATTTCGCAAATATTCATATTAGGATATTTATATAAGATATTCACAAATTCAATAACATTAATATCATTTTGTACAATATCAAAGCCAATTGATTTTAATTTATCTAATAAGTCATCATGATTTTTAAAGTGTATGGTACCAAAGTTTCTAATATCTCTGAAATACAGATCGTCAGCTTTACCATCCGCATCAATCACTTTGAATTTAACTCTTTCATGTTTAGTAGGAATAGTTGTCCATCCACCTGTCATACCTAAAGTATTAAACATTACTCTTGGATTATCTTTAAAAGTCCAATAGATAAATTTACCTTTGTTATTAACACGTTCGACCTGTAATGGCAGTTCTAATTTAAAGCTAGTTAAACCTTCAATCGGCTTTTTAGTATAACGTCCTGATAAAACTTCTACGTCAATAATTGTTTTATTTTGTAAGTATTTATTTAATGAACGAGCGAATAATGAAACTTCTACACCTTCTGGCATGATAACTCCTAATTTAAATTTTCTTTCCAATAAGAATCATTCTGTATTCAACTTCACATGGAAAAAATAAAAGGTTTGTGGTATTAAATGACAATTCTGTTTGATTTAATTGTGTACGATTTGTATACACATTTTGACATTTAATTGTTTGTTTTTGATCATTGTTTGAGGTTAAAAAAGTTAATTCAAAATTTTGATTTGTACATGAATTAATAAAATAATCAAAATTTTGAATTAATTCTAAATCTGTTAAATATTTGAATATTCTTTTTGTTTTATAAGTACTATCAACACCAAAATTATCTATGCTTTTTTTAGCACCTTTAGTTAAATCTTTTAATGATTTATATTTGTTTAAAAAAGTATCATGTGTTTCAAAATACATAAAAACATTTATATTTTTTTTATTATTATTTTCATTGTTACTTAAATCATCTAAGTCACATAAAATTCTTGTTTTATCTGTATCTCTTTCTGTACTTTGTACAATTGCACCTTTTTTATTTTTACCTAAATTTGGATCGTTTCTTTTTATTTCAATATGCATTTCTATATCGTTTTGAAATAAAATCCAAATATCTCTTTCACCTCTATTTGTATTTTTACTAACACCCAATTCTCTTACTACTTCTTTTATTCCATGTTTAAGCATAAAAGATTTATCTGATAAAATATCTCTTTCAATAATATATGCAATTTGAGTATGTTCACTTGTGTGATTAGAATTTGCAACAATATATCCAGCTTCAGATATTTTTAATATACTTTTATTTGTAAAAGATTCCAATGCATTAATATCACTTAAATTATTTGGATCTTTTAATTGCTTATCTTGACACATTACAAAAACATATTTTTGAAGTATTTTTTGATTAATTTGTGTATTTAAATCATTTAAAAAAGCCTTTATTTGATTAGAAACTGTTTCATGTGAAATTAATGTAAAATCAGGTTCAGCTTGAATTTGAATTGATTCATTTTTTGGTAAAATTTGAATAATTTCAATTTCTTTTTTGCAATTGTTAATTAATTCAAATTTAGTAGTTTTTTCATTTGCTTTGCAAAACAAATAAGTAGTTGAAGAAGAAATTAAAGCTGCAGCTAATACTAAAATAATTTGTGATAACAATTGTTATGTCCTTTTATTTGATTGAGGAATATCCACGAGAATAATATATTAATGGTTTTTTGAGAACAATAGATTGCGATTTAATAACTTTACCAAAAAATAAAGTGTGATCGCCTTTTTCATACGCTTCATCTAAATCACATAAGAAGAAACTTGATGAATTATTTACAATATTATAATGTTCATCAATATTAATCATATTAGCTTTACCAAAATCCTGACCTAATAAATCAGGTTGCTTCTGTCCTGCAAAATGATTTGATATGGCGCTTTGACTTTCTTCTAAAATTGAAACACTGAATTTTTTATGATTTAATAAAATATCATGCATTTTTGCTTTATTTGAAATACAAACCATAATCAATAAAGGATCCATGGAAATAGTAGAAAAGGCGCTGACAGTCATAGCATGAAAGTCATTATCTGTTTTAACAGCTACAATAGTTACACCGCTGGCAAATTTTGACGCTGCATCTTTAAAATCTTGCGCGTCTTTATTAAGTTGCATAGGCATTATTAAATACTCTCTTCAAAATGTATTAAATCGTCTGGATTAGATGAAAGATAAGGAATAATATCTGCGTTTTTATTTAGGAAATCAAACCGATTTTGTAATCTAAATAATTGAACTTTTAAAATTGACAATTTACCATATAGGGTTGTTTCATAAAAAACATTATTACTAATATTTGATAATTTGTCAGTAATATGATGAATTGAATCATTAACTTTATTGATTTTACGTTGCAATAAATCGCGTGAGTTAAACAAATTATGTTCAGCTAAAGCAATTTTGTTTTCATAAATCTTTTTAAGTTGTTCAGGCGATTTCTTACTTTGATTTTTAACAAACCTAACTGGTTCATAAGAAAACATTGTATCGGAGTTTTTGCGTGTTAAATTCATCATATAGATTTCCTATTCTTCAAGGTTTGAATCTTCGTTTGTGTTGTAGTAAATTTGGGTTTCATCGTTATAAATACAATGAGTATAAATTTGAAAATTTGAATTTGATAAACAACCTGAAATATTTACAAAATCTTTTAATTTATAATATAATTCGAATTGTAATTCTAGAATCAGCTTATCATTTTGTAAATAAACGTTTTGGATTCCAAAATTATTATATTCTCCTAAAATATAATAAACATTTTGAGTATTTGACAGATTGTGATTACGTAAATAATTAAATATTTTTGTTTTTAAATGTTTTAAAGATGTTCGTGTTATGTTTAGCACAAAATTATTAAAAGTATCCAAGAAATAAGTAGTAGGTTGTGTATTCCTTACAACATTTTCAAGATTTTTTAAATATTTTTGAATTGTATTTTTATTATATAGTTCAATTTTTGCTTCACATATCATTAAATCGCCAATGTCTTTGAGATTTATTTTTAATATGTACATTTGCATTAAAATTACCTAAGTAAAACATAAATTATTAATGCAATATAATATAAAGTAATAGAATTTGTTAAAAGAATTATTTTTAATTCATTTTTCATGAAATATCTCCTAGGATAGTTTATGTGTTTTTTAATTTTTTATATAAAAATATTATAAATTAAAATTTTATAATATTCACGTGAGTATTATATTTTTTAAATTAAAAGAAAAAATTATGTAAGTTCATGAATCATTAAATTAATTAAATATTTGATTTTATATTCCTTACTTTTTTCATCACATGTATCATCTTTTTTGATTTTTTTAATACAGTCAATCATTTCTTTGGTAGATTCATCTTGGGAATATTTAAAGTTTTTTAGATTTTCTTTTGTTAAAAGTTTTTGCATGAAATATTTAATCTCCATTTAAATCAAATGTAATCTTACCTTTTTTAGTTATTTCTTTTTTAATTATTTTTCTAATCTTTTTATCACCAGATATTCCTGTTTTATTCGCGTTTAATTCTAAATTATTATCTATAAGATTAGTATAGATATTTTTAAAGATTAAAACGGGTGAAACGTATGAAATATCATTTAAATTATCTTGCAAAACATAATTTGGCCATAAATTTAATTGAATATCTTTAGTTTCATATTTAATAATATTTTCTTTTTTCTGAACAGGCATTATAATTTTATTTTGACTTGGTTCATGTTTATCTTGCGTTTCGAAAAATAAAATAATCGAAAAGATAAAACTCAATGATAACATGTGAAATTTGAATTTCTCAAATAACGCTCGATTTGAAAGTCTTCTTAATTCTTTCATTGTAATTATTTGCGTTGACAAATTTAAATGCACCATTTCTAATTCATTAATTGATACAGGTGTTGGAGGTGTATCTTCATTTAATGATTTTGATAATACAAAATTTTTACGATATTCCTCGAACTCTTGCATTTGTAAAGCAATATTTTTTTGCTCCTCGAAATCTTTTTGATTTTGTTGATCTGATAAATATTTCAATTTTGCATTTTTCTTTGCAATTTCAAATGATGTTTCTTCCTGTGCGTCAAATTTAATTTTGTCTATAATATCATTTAAAGCAATTGTCACATCTTTTTTGGTGTTTGAATGAGCAACAGAATTATGTTGAACAACAACGTCAGGTTTAGATGAAACAATTGATTTTAATTCAGATAATAACTGCGACGTATTATTCTTCATTTTTACTTTCCTGCTCTTTTGCTTTAGTAACAATACTTTTAAAGAATTTTTTAACTGTATCTTCTTTTATTCTAACCTTATCAATTCCATCATTAGCCTCAAAGATTTCTATATTATTAATCACACGATTTCTAATGCTATTTAAATGATGAAATAATTGACAACTATCTAAATCATCATCATTTATAAATTTTTTAACTTCATTTTCAAAATTTAATAAATACGTATGATCATCTAAAAAGTCTTCGACATTTTCATAAGATATTAAAACTGTATTTTTTACAAATAATTCAATACCTTGTTTATATTTGAATAAAGTATATTCTTCACGTTTTGGTTGTGTCATAATATAATAAATATTCCTTCTTTTGGATTAAAATAAATTAAATACATTTTCAAATAAAGGTTTAATATACTTCAACATTAAACTCGATCCTACACTCGCCCCTAAAGCCTGACTAATACCAATCATAATCCTTTCCCTTTTTGATTCAGCAGCAATAAAAAGAAATGACATACTTAACCATGTTAATTGATTTACAATACCCGTTACCATTTGCACATAAAACCAAGAATGTACCATGGCATATTGATCGAAAGAAGAAATTAAATCGCCAATCAAAACCATAAAAAAAGCAGTTATAATAATTTTTTTATTAGGTTTTTTGCCGAATTTTTTTTGATAATCATCTTCTATTTTTTGTTGTTTTTCAATCCAATATTCAAAACTTTCAGTATGTAAATCTTTATCGTTTAATTCTGACATAAAAAAATCCATAAAATAGAGAATAAAAAATGGGCCCGATGGGGATTGAACCCATGACCTTCGGTTTATGAGACCGCTGCTCTTACCACTGAGCTACAAGCCCGATATGTATATTATATAAAATTCAAATCAAATTTACAATTATTTTTTTAGAAAACCTAATACAAAGGAAGTATTTCTATCAATTTCAGCAAACAGTTCATAAAAATCAATATTTTGATTATCGTTAGTAAAATAAATCAAATTATTTTCTTCATTTGCGAAGTCTTTATAATTGTAACGAGTCCATAAATTAGCCATACCAACACTAAAACGACGCACATCGAAATTAAATTCGAAATATGCTGGACCAACTGTTAGTTTTAAAACAATTGAAGAACCTCGATAATAATATTTTTCGTCAGGCAACATCCATTCTGTTTTAATACTATCTTTAAAGATTCTAAAACATGAGTTGTAATTTTGTTCGCCTGAAATATATTTATCAAATGCTTTTATAAGCATATCATAAGCTTTAGCATAATAAATACAGTCTTGTTCTTGCTTGGTTTGTGTAGCATGTGAATATTCAGGATCGTATATCCAAACGCCTTTAACATATGTTTTAGAACGACCATATTTTCTAAGAATTTTATTAACACTGGAACTGCTTTTTTGACTGAATTGGTCATAAGCATATGCTTTAATACGTTCATTTTGTGTTGCAAATGATGTATATTTATCGTAATCACGTTCGGCTTGACGTCTAGAATCATAATATAAATTGTAATTTCTTGATATACGCTTTAGATTTTCTAGGACATTTTCGAATTGATTAGCAAATTTAGTAATATTTTTTTCGAAGTAAATATCGAAATAAATATCTTTGGCAGTTTGTAAACTGATTTCGTCATTGTTTTGGCGCCAAGCATTAAGAATTGCAGCTTCGTATAATGAAGACATGATGAAGTCCTTTGAGAAGGTGTTGTATTTTAATTTGTTATAATAATATTATAAACTATTAATTTATAACTTTCACGTGAGTTTAAATTAAAATTAGATTAAAATAAAAAAAATATTAAGTGATAGCTAATATTTCGTTTATCATGCCACGTGATGAAGCCTTAGAGCTAATACTACGAGGTGCTTGAATAATATGTTGTGAGAAACCTTGGTATAATTGTACAGTTTTAGGACAATAAGAATTTGAAACAATTACTTTGTGACCGTTACTTGACAATCTTGACATATGTTGAACAATTGATTCCTGTTCTTTTAATCCAAAACTGCATTGATATCCATCAAATGGCCGTTCAGGATTATTAATATCAACATATGGTGGGTCCAAATAATAAAGTGCATTTTTACCAAAATCTCTGAGTAAGAATTTGTTAAAATCTTCATTATAAAAATTGACATTTTGAATCATTGATAAAAAATCTGTTAATGTTTTATTATCGATTAAATCACCAATTTTTTCCTGTTGACAATATGGCGTATTATATTGACCTTTTTTATTGATACGATATAAACCATTATATGATTGTTTATTTAAATATAATGTTCTTGCTGCCTGTTGCCATTTATCATAATTTTGTTTCCAATCAGGTTGTTTATCCCAACTACGAATATTATAAAATGAAGCTTCATCACGTTTTAATGCATTAGCAATATTTAACACTCTTTGAGAATCTAGACGAATACACTCATATAAATTAATAATTTCTGCATTGACATCATTTAAATGAATGGGATGTTTAATAATATCAATACCAGAATTTAAATATGCACCTAATGCACCTGCAAACGGTTCAACATAAGCATTAAAATCCTTAGGGAAATGTGAAATAATTGCAGGCATAACTCGTGATTTATTTCCTGCCCATTTTAAAATAGTTTTTGACATTATCTTCTCTTTATTCGTTATCATTTCCATTATTAGGAAATAATTCAGATATTAATTTATTCTTTGTTTCTTCCCTGATGATTGCATCTTGACGTAACTTATCAGTAAATGCATGTTCAACAGTATTTAAAGAAAGCAAAAATTGCGATTGTTCAGTTAACTGTTTAGATATTAATTCTTTTTCCTTTGTTAATTCAACAAAACGATTATTTAAATTATCAAAAGCAATTTGAATGGAATTTGCCTTATTATACAGTTTATTAATATCAGAATTTAAAGCTTTAAAAAAAGACTTGTCAATTGTATTAATTTCTCTGTTTCTCAATAAAGTCGGTAAATAACTTAAACCTGCATATTCTAATGCAGTAATAATTTGAGTTCTCTTAATCTTGGCCTTCATCTAAATCTACTCCTTCTATTTCATGAAGTCTTTTTTCATTTTTATTTCTTTCTTTTTTAGAAAATGTTTCAACACGATTTTCAATATACACATTTTCAAAATCTGTGCAAAACATATATGATATATCAAATAAATTAAATCTAGTTAATTCAGATTCAAAATCATCAATATTAATATTTTGATAACAATAAGGATAATTAATCTTATATTTGATATTGATGATTTCAATTAACTGATTAATCACTTTAAAATCAAGATTTTTATTTTCATCATAATCACTTCTATTAAAATAAAAAGTGATAATTTCATCATCCTCTTTAATCATAGGATTTAACGAAAGTTGTGAAACAATATACTTCATTTGTATTTATCCTTTGTATTAAAGGCGTATTAACGCCGATTCATGGTAAATCCTAAAATTATTCGTTCCAATAGCTTTATGAGTATAAATTTTGTAAAAACTTTTACCATTAACTTTTTGAAAATCTGTGACGTCAGTTATCACTCCAATTTCATATGTTTTATGACCTATATCACTATAGACAGGAAACTGCACCAAATCGCCTATTTTAAAAATTTCATTCTTTTTCTTTGCAGCCATAACATAATTTTAATTTTTTAATCAAACTTTTACAATTTTTAAATCACCATATAAATCATTTTTTAAAATCGCCAATTGTATTGTTTTATCATGAATTATCTCTTGTTCGCGATTTCCAATTCCTTCACGACACCAAATTGATACATCATTATTTAAACGATATACATTATCAGCTATTTCTTTTAACATTTCGCCTAATCTATTCGAAACCAAATAATAGCCAAAAATTTCATAACCAGCTGTACGTGTATTTTCCTGATAAAAATCATGTAAAATTTGGTCAGTTAACATTTGCGTCGGTACCTGACAATATAAATGTTTATCAAGCAATTCTGACGCTTTACGTGTCAACTCAGCATGTACAGCCGGAATATTATTATAATAACAAGTTCGATAAAAATCATAAACTGTCATTTGATTATCTTGACTCATAATATCTCCTTTAAATTTTTACAATTGCAGTTTTAACAATAATTAAAACAATTTGATTAGGATTAGATACATCGAATTTTACATTATTATCAGACAAAAAGCCTTCAATCGCTGCATCATATACTTCTTCATCATCAGTTATGCTATCAATCATATTTCGAAATTCAGCAAACTTTTCTAAACAATAACCACGTTTCCATTCATTTACAGACTCTTCAATTTGTTCATCTGTAAAAGTTTCATATAACCATTGTAAAAATTCTACTGAATTTTCATCATACTCTTCATTTTCAAAATCATTATGATTCATACAATATGCAATCACAGAATTTTCATGGTCATAATGATAATTTTTACGTTCAAAATGCAAATTAATATTGTCAAGAAAATGTTCAAAAGTTGTTTTATTTAAATCATTTAATTTTGAATTAATATCTAATAAATTAATTCTTGTAAAAAACTGAAATAAATCCACTGATTTAACATCATCAAAACAAAATCCATCACCTTGTTGATGACCATGTCTAAAATATGTTGAAGCTTTAATACCAAATTCTTCGAATAATTGACTCTCAGATTCTTCTGCAAAAAATTCGCTATCATTTGCATGTAAACTCTCAATATATTGATCAACAGCATCCTTTAATTCACGAATCAATTCAGGCATTTGATCATATCCTAAATCATCAATCGCATCAATAAATTTAACTTTTTGTTCGCGACTTAATGCGGACCATGTTAATGTGGTAGGAATTACTGTAGCTTCGGTAGTGTTAATTGCATGAACTGTTGTTGCCATTTGCAAAAAACCTTTCTGACATTGCGTCATTTTGAGATAGTTTAATTCGCATCTTTTTAATCAAGATAATATTATTATAAATTAAAACTTTATAACTTTCACGTGCTTTTAAATTTTTTTTTATTAATAAAAAAAATAATCATCTAAGATGATTTGATAACATCAAACAAAACTGATTCAATTTCAGTTTTTGTCTACGTAATAGATTAGATTATAGTTGTTGTTTTGTACGTACTGTAATTGTATAATAAGTATCTCTTACTTTTTTTAAGGTATCAATTGTATTACCCACAATCAATAAATCTCCTTTACCGTCTAAACTTTCTGACAAATCAAATTCATCAGTACCTAAATTTTTACTTAACAATTTTTGTGCAATTGCTTCTTTCATCTCAGCGTTATTTATTAAATCACGTCGACCTGCAAATGTCACACGACTTAAAAACATATTCTCGCCACCACGAATTGGACGACTATCTAAATCAAAAAATAAATTATCAGCTAGCATATATTTTATTTCCTTTCAAGAAATATTAGTAAAATGTTGTTTTTTATATTAAATTTTAAATCAAAACATTAGCTACAGCTAAATTAAACAAAAAATCCGACCACTCATCCTGAAACTTTTTTAAATCCTTCACGTCGTTATACCAGATATTCATGTTCCTATCCAGATACAATCGACTAAATAAATTCTTATCACCACATTTCAAACGGGTAGGTGTCTTTGTATATACATCTTTTTGATTGGCAATTAATTTACATCTGAATTTTGAATTCAAAGGCTTCAACCAACTCAATGCACTTAACATTTGTTGTTCATGATAAGGTACATCAACAGGTCCAGATGAAATACCAAAATTAATACTTCTAATTGGTACTTTTCTATTTGGATCTTTCGCTGCAAAATTACCTTTAACTCCAATACAAATCCAAGGATTCACCTGACTTAATTGTTGATTAAACTTTGACTGATTTGATGTGACATACACATACTTATTCATATACCCTATCCTAGGATTCTCAAATCCATATTGGGTATCCTCCCCATTCCAAAATAATATCGTGCTTAACGGCGTTGATTGCATGTTTTCTCCTTTTTAACATTATAATTTTATTGTTTTTAACGCACTTGTTAATAAAGACGCCAGTTTAATTACACTTATTTTCTATATCCCGTTTCATCTCTGTTTAACACAAAAACTAAAATAATAATTTCACTATCACTTGTAATTACAATTCAACAGAGATGAAACGGGATATCAACCGCGACCACCGAGCTTACGTAATTTCTCCTGCATCTTATCATCAGCCTTCATAGCTATCTCACTCTTCACAAAATAATCAAATCCAATACGACTCTTCACCTCAATCAAACCTCGAGCCACACCCTCCTCATTATTAGGACTAAAATGCCCCAAATCCTCCACACAACCACTCTCCTGACTTATCCTAAACTTCTCCTCCTCCAAACGACCATTCTCACCATTACGATGATTACCCACAATCAAATAATCCTGATTTGGAGCCCACATAATCACCTTATTAGAATTCGCTGCATACGACTTAATAGCTCGAGCCAAGGCACTATCCTGTTCAAACGCATTCGCATCAGCCAATACAGTCAATAAACGCATCGCCATATCAGCATCAACATCACCCAACTTCAACACATCCACCTCAAAATAATGCCCAGATAATCCAGCATATAATTTATCAGGTCTAACACGCGTCACACCACGACTTAAACGCTTCACACCACTTTGCGCCACATAATTATCCAATGCACTTTTCACTCTCTCATCAATTAAGGCAGCCAATTCATCACGAGTCATTGTTATAATTACGTCACTCATAACTTTTTCTCACTTTTATTAAAAGGTTAAATTGTTTTAACGAAGATATTATTATTATAATTTATTTTTTTATAACTTTCACGCGCACATTTATAAATTATATTTTTTTATTTAGTTAATTGATTTGCAAATATTTTTGTTAAATATTCTCTCATTTTGTCATCAGTTAAGTGTATACCATCTTTTGTAAAACCTTTACTAAAATTTTCTCTTTCACCGAAAGGATCCAAAAATATTACATTATTATATAACTCAAGTGTTGCATATACTTTATCATTCCAATCACTTTTCTTTTCTTCATATTTAGTTAACTTTCTACTTTCAACATTTCCACCTGGAATGTGTGATTTTATTAATTCGCTATTTTCTACTGTAATATTGTCAGGCACTACATATATTGTGCTACCTTTTTTAATTTTTGACAAATTTTTTTCATTACTTATATAATTTGGCGAAACTTCAACTGGAAATGCCCCATTCCAAAAAATAGTAGGAAGTTGATTTTTTTTATATTTATTATTGATTTTGTTAATTAAATTATCAATTGTAGAGTTTGTGTCACCTAAATTATCACCCAATTGAATATAAATAATTGACGGTTTTTTATTTAAGGCTGCTTCTATTTTCATATTTGTGCCTGCATCAGATATTAATTTTTTAGCAGTCGCGCCATTTAAATAAATACAACTACAATCTTTATATGCGTCTTGATTTTGTAATACATCTGCAATTGTTGCAACTTGAGAATCGCCAATTACCAAAAGATTTTCACCATCTCCTTTAATCATTTCATTAATAGATTTCCCTGGTGTAGGTTTAGGTGGTTCTGTGGGTTTAGGTGGTTCTGTGGGTTTAGATGGTTCTGTGGGTTTAGATGGTTCTGTGGTTTTAGGTTGTTCTATGGGCTGCGTTGATTTTTTATTTTTTCCTTCCGAAAAGTCTAGGTATATATTATCTTTCAATTTTGAATATTTAAAAGATTCATTATCTGCATTATTTGTTTGACCTGCCAAATCTGACATTGAAAATTTTCTTCCTTTTAAATACTTTAAAAATTCTTGCTTTTCTTGTTCATTAGTAATAAAGAAATCGTCTTTATCTTTATTATCTTCAAAAGTCTTAATAAAAGCATTTTTTATATTATTATTATTATTATCTTCTTGTTGTTCTAGTTGTTGCGCATCAACATTTTTATTATTTGTCTCTTTTGTATTTTTTCCGTTCGTTTTTTGAAGTAAATAATCTCTAAATTTAATTAAAATACTCAACGCATTTGCGCAAATTTTATAACTTTTAATAAGTTCTGCTTGTTTATTCAATAAATCCGTTTTTTTCGCTTGTTCGTTTTGAAATGTGTTAGACAATAAATATTTTAAATTTTGATGATTTTCTTCCTTATCATTTAAATTAATATATTTTGATATTTCATTAATTAATGCAGATAATCTTGCTAAAATTTCAAGTGCTGCTTTTTTAGTTATCGTCTTTTGTAAAACTTTTTCGTTTTCTTTATTTATAGAATTCGCTTCTTCGTCAGAAAAAGTTAAATCTTCACCTACTGTACCTGGAACACCGTCTTCTTTTAATAATTTTGAAACATATTTTTTGATTTTAAAGTAATATTCAGATTTATTATTTAAAGTTTCATTCAACATTTTTTTCAATAAAGCATTTCTAATTTTATACCTAATAAACTGTTCTGAAATTGTAAGCATTGTATCTATGCTTTTATCTTGATTTGTTTGTAAAGATGCATTCATTTCACTCAATATTCGATCAGCTTGATCAGTATAATTATCTAATTGTTTTATAAATGTGTCTATTATTTTTGAATAGTCGACTGAAGAATCAAGATTATTAGGTTTCTGTACATCTTTTTGAATTTCTGTATTAATAGCTTTATTAAATTTAGACGTATCTCGAGGTGCATTCTCAACTTTTTCTTCCTTTGATTGATTATTTAGCCGAGTGCTCGATTTAACAATATGATCAGATAATGTTTTATTGACAATTTCAGGATAATTATCATTAATTTCATTTATAAAATCCATATAAATTTGATTAAATCTTGTTATTTCCCAATATAATTTAACAATAATTAGGCGTTTTTCTTTTGAATCATTAGTTAGCGCAGGTAAGTTTAATCCAAGTAATTTAACGTTTTTTATAGAATAAAAATATTTTATTAAATTATTTAAATAATCATAAATTAAATCACTATTTACCAATTTAAAAATTTTTATTACATTATCATCTTTTAATGTAAATGCAGCAATTTCTGTAAATAATTCTTCAATATATTCATATTCACTTTGTAATATTTTTTCACTAGTATCAACGCTGTATTTAAACATATTTCTTTCATCAAAATCACGAAAATATTTTTGTTTAAGAAAGTCATTACTATCTTCCGTTTGGTTTTGGCTCGCACTTATATCTTGAAAGGAACCAGCACCATATATAGATGTTATAGCACGATTAACACTTTCTAGATTCTCTTTTTCTTGCGATTTAAAAGCAGTAAATAATTTATATATTGGCAAATGTATAAATTTGTTGTTGTTATCTTTATCTTCTTTACCAATTTTAAATCTGTCAATTAAAACATTATGATATATGACATAAGAATTAATAAATAAATTTTGTTTTATGTTAGGATTTTCATAATAAAAATAAATCTTTGCACCAGTATCTGAATTATTAATCCAATCTTTAAGTTTTTCTGTTTTCGCCGCATCTTTTAATAAATCAATTTTATCTCTATTTTTATGTACAAAATCTACAGTAGTAATTTCACGGTTATTTTTAATTATATTTTCTTCAAAATCATTTAATTCAGCTATTTTTTGATCATCTTTTATTTTATAAATGCCTATTTGACCATGATATCTTAATAATTGTTCATAAAACTCCCCTTTAAAAAGGTCTAATTTTGCTTGTAATTTAGTTGTAAAATCTTGGTTATTATAATTATCATTTCCTAAATCAATAATTGAATTATCGCCAGTTATTAATTCTTCTTGCTTTAATGCTGTTAAAAATTCACGTGAATAATTATCTTCAGAATAATTTCTATTATATTTGACTTGTTTATTATTCTTTAAATAGTCCTGTAACTTAATAAGTTTATCTTCTTTACCTTCTTTACGATCATATACATTTTGACCATAAAAACCACCTGATACCCATAATTCCCAACTATAGGTTAATAAAAACATATATTGTCTTAAAACTTCTTGCGCATCAGAATCTTTTAAACCGTTTTGCGAATCCATTAATTTATTAAAACTAAAATCATCAACAATTTTATCCAATGTTCGAACATAAGCTTCATGTGAATTAAAATAAACATTTAACTGATTATTCATTTGTTGGAATTTCTTTTTTAACTCTTCTTTCTTCTTAAAAAAACTAAAGATACCCTTTAAATCGTCCACATCTTCTTTATTTTCATTAGGATCCAACAAAAAATTCACAGCTAAAAATATTTTACGAAAATCAACATCTTTTGCAATATATCCAATTACCTCAGGATAACTCTCAAATATCTCCTCTTTACTCAGAAACTTCTTCTTCTCAATCCACTCACGCCTTAAACTCTCATCCCTCATCAAACTATTCTGTTCCAAATCCTCTTCCCATGTCACATCATACTCAATAGGATCCCCCTCCTTCAAATCAGCAAATATCTCCTTCGCAGTTTTCTTTCGCCCCACCAAAATCTCACGATACGCCTCCACCCCCATAA
>JACCDO011456536.1_pt1 | contig 22683 bp, 4 predicted proteins | sample 7446101 | NCBI WGS metagenome assembly JACCDO01 (sample SAMN15323440, study PRJNA562643) | freshwater metagenome | isolation source: river surface water | place: USA:Blue River Watershed | collected 2017-08-16
TAGTTACACAAATTATTGGTATGTGTATCATCTATCCTTATTGCTTCCTCATATAATTGTTGCGCATAACTAATATTCCCACTTATACCGTGTAAAAATGATGCATAACTGCCTAATGCATCAGCATTTAGGGGATTTGTTTCGATTGCTTTCTTATAATGCTCCTCGGCACCTTTAATATCTTTTTTAACGTGTCGAAGGAAACCAGCATACTTTAAATGCATCGAGGATTGTCTCGGGAATAAAGATAACGACTTCGTATAAAATATTTGAGCTTTAGCAAAATCTCTTTTCCTCCGATGTAAAAATATTGCATAGTCTCCAATAAAGTTTCCATTTGCATCAGAAGTAATTAACTCGTTATAAACTTCGTCGGCTTTCTGTATATTGCCACAGTAGTCATATGCTTGTGCGAGTAAAGTCCCAATATCTATGCAAACTCCTTGGAAGATTGTGCTGTCTTTCACCGAATTAGACAGGTCCATTGCTTTTTCGAGATGAATCAAAGCTTGTTTATACATTCCTCTACTAACCAAAAGTTTGCCATACTTATATTGTCGTTGAAATTCGGGAATGTCTGCATTTAAAAGAGCATCTTGGAGCTTTGACACGTGGTTATTATATGCGTCCAATTCCTCAAATGACATTTGCTAAGCATTCCGGTTTGCTTCAATATTGTTTTGGCATGAAAATTGTGCCGGTACGATCATGCTGTTTCATATTACCGGTTCTTATGTACGTCATGAAACAACACAAAAAATGGACTTATTTGCTCGCTTTGATAATATTGTTGTTATATTAAGTCACTATCATAATATTTTGTTTTATCGATGGAAGTTGCTTACGGTAAGACAGGGGAAGAGGCCGGGTTCTAAAAATTCCATGGTACCGGTAAATCTTCATGAAGTTCACCGAGTAGATCACACACAATATCTCTCCGCCCCCCAAAAGATCTCACAATAGAGTGAGAACTAGTCGTCTGTATTGGTGTTGTTGATGCAATTACTGTTTATATATGTCGAACTCATCCTTTTTTACTTTGGTTAAACGAAGTTTAGTTGGCGATAGTAAACAAAATATATCTAAAGATGAAGATGGTCTCGGATGCTCTGATTCAGAAAATATGAAGTCAAAGTCTGGTATATATTCATATAGTGATACTGCTAAATTAATTGCTGCAGAAACGGAGTATTATGATCGTATAGTTACTGCAAGTAAAGCTATGGGAATAAAACAAAACAAATATAATACTAATAATTTAATTGAAGTATATGAACGTGTTAGCAAATTTAACAAAGAATTAGTGGCACCCTCTGTTAATAAATACAATGAATTTTTAAATCAAGGCATTGATGAACTATTGCACGAATTGATACAAGTTTGTTCAGATGATTGCACCGATTTTATAGAATTGAAAAAAATGGCAAACATTGTTTCATTCATAGTTAACGTATTTGTAGATGATAACAAGTCTATAATTAGTTGTTTATCTAGTGATTCGGAGAATAGTCATCTGCTACTCAATTTTGTACACTGTTTTGATGTAATAGCTGATTATAAAGTGTTTAACATTTTGCTGCGAAAGGAATTTGGTGAGCATTTAAGTTTGCCACTGCTAAGTTTATTCGACCTTGTTATTTCTAAATTGAATGAAAATATTTCAGAATGGCAAAAATTAAGTATCTATTTGTCAGAAGTGTTCAAAGATTTTAAAACTCGCAAAGTAAACGGTAGTGTTGACATTAACGAAAATTTAGTTCTATTTGAGAAAAAAATAAAGGAATTAATGGAGCACAACTTGCTATACCTTAACATTCTAATTCATATGGTTCATTTAATTGGCAAAAATTTTCAGCTGGACAAAACTCATAGGAAAGATGAACAATCGCTAAGCCCTCCATGGAATATGGAAAAATTGAAAGAATTCGGCTTTCAGCTGCACTGTAATGAGCAAACTAAAAATAATGGTCAAAATGAGAATACTTTCCCTCCTGTTTCTGATTCGATGTATAATATCAATAAATCTGAATTTCAGGTTGATGGGTCTCAGCATATGACATCATGGGGCTATATTCTTATGAATATCGGAGGATTAGATAGTTTGATACAACTCGCGAAGAGTTTAAACGATTTTTTGCAAATTAGTCAGAATTTCATCAGCGATAAATCTTATTATGAAGAAAATGTTGTCAAGATCAGAAATTCGGCTATCATATTACAAACTGAAGTTATTCATGTAATCGTAGAATCAAGTCGTGCATTTCCACTTGCGTGCTTAAAACATACTTTAGGTGGCTCTGGGTCTAAATCTATGATAAATGACATCGTGAAGTTATCACCGGTAAATGGTGACACGAAAAATAATTTGATTAATTTTGTAATAAATGTGAGGTTATTTTTGCTGATGAAGTGTGAATTGATTTGGCATTGCGTAAATGCGACGTCGTGTTCTCATCATGATCTTATAAATTTGTCATTTTTTTCATCATATATTAATGACATTATAACGTCAAACAGCGTATTTGATCCTAACAATAATGTTACTCAATATGTCATTAGCAAAGAGTTGAGATTTTTATATGGGTATCAAGAAAATGAACCTGCAAGCAGTTTGTTTAAAAATCAGGATTTATGGCCGTGGATTAAAGATAATTCTACTGTTTCTTCAGAGTTAAGTTTCTTTTCGGCAAATTCCAATAATTCCTTCGATTATGACTACCACTTATGCACCCAAAATGACATATTTTCGTTATCTTTAACACAATTTAAAATTATTGAGCTCAATTTCAGTACTTGGAAGATATTTTTTAGTGCAGTTATTAATATTATAAGCTTTATTACCTCGTCAAATTGTTCTATTGAAGCTCAAGATAGCATAATCGAGCAATTTTTAGAGTACATAGCAGTAACGTCGCAAAATTCATTTAATTTATTGCAAGGCACTTTATTTCATTTGTTAGTGCCTCTTTATCAAATATATTATACTTTGTTCTTAGATTTATTGCTACAGCAATATAATGTTAGATGTGCAAATTGGCTTAGTTCTACTTCCTGTGTTAAGATTTTGTTTGGTGATTTTTTCTTAGGTGCTGATGTCATTAGGCATACTGGCGCTCCGGATACTACCAATTTTTTTTATGTATATGAAAAAGCAGATTTATCCCAAATATATACAGAATCTTGGATAAGTGATACATCAAATTTCCATGGAGTTAGAATTTATCTTTGGATCAGGTTGCATGATATAATATTGGACTTCTTAAAAAATTTATGCATGACAAAGTACAATGTAGTCCTTAAATCTGGGGCAAGTACTTTAACTGTCCCAAGTGAAAGTTTCTTCGATATGGGATCTAATAGAACTTTATGGAATGAGGTTTTAGAAGTTTCATTTTTACTTGTTACACTTAACGATCAAAAAAAGAGCAATAATGTCGTAAGTGGTAACAAAAGTTTGCCAAATTGTACCACATTACGCCTCGTCAGGTTCTTAAATAATATGTTTAATCACGTTGATATTTCTAAAGTACCTGAGATAACAATTGCAGTTTTAAAGTGTCTATTAAGTGCATCTAGTGAGCAATTAAGTCTCATGGGAATATGCCGTCTTGAGCCTATACATGACAGCCATTTGGTGCAAGTAAAAGATCCATTTTTTATTCCTGCAAGAATTGGTACAATAAAATTAATATTAAGTTTGTATGCAAGAAGTTCAGTGCAGGCAAAAGGAATATGTTTAGATGCGTTTATGGACACATCTTTGGAGTTTGTAACCGCATATGATTTGCAGGATCAATCCAAATCATCTAGATCCACTTCCTTTTCGGATATTAGTTCTTTAAGTGAGGCTACAACTGTTACAGCGAAAGCCGGTTATTTAAGGTTAAACAAGTTGTTTTTGCACTTATTAGATCCATTAACAAGATTTATGGCTCTACAAATTATTGTTGGAATAATCATCTCTTGTGCAAGAGAATATGAGAAATTGCAGGAAATAGAAAAGGGAGAAAAAGGAGAAAATGAGAAAAAAACAAATTTAAGAAAATCTAGTTATGATGTCGGTAGTAGTGTCACTATTAATACCTTAAGTATTAATGCGTTAGTAATCGATACGTTACGATTATTAACTATTTTTATTGGTTGGTCCACATCATACGCCCCTGATTTCGATTGTAGTACCGGCGCAATAAATGTCATGTCACTACTAACATGGGTATTTAGAAGCTCATTATTTAAACCTATTAGGGTGCTGCTTCAGCAATTCGTTCTTAAAAGTGATTCAATATTTAATTTATTGATTCACTTGAGTGATTGCCTTAATGTTTCGGACAAGTCATTATGTAGCATTCTGACACGAAGAACAATTATGCATCATGGTTTATCATTGCTATTTTCAATTCTAAAAGACAATGAAAGTTGTCAATCGGACTTACAGAGTATATTATTAAGCAGTGGTACAAATTATAACGGTAATATTGTTGGATCTAAAAAATCGAGTCGAAAACTAACCTATGCTGAATTTGTGCAATATATCTTAATTGCTTGTCCGGGTAATTCTTCTCAAAATCCAAGTAATATTCTAGTTTCCTTGGAGACTGTTATCATACTAATTGAGATTATGTTTGATAAAATATTTGAAGAATATCACAGCATCCTCTTGCATGAAGAAAGTGTTGAAAGTATTCAAACAACTGGTTTATTCTACAACGATGGCGATCGCCCTAGAATCAAAAATATTAGCATTGTGCCAATACTTTTTTATTTAATCCAATATTGCAGTAATATAAAACTGCAGAAGTTTATAATATACACATTCCAAAATCTTATAACAGGGCGTGCATCAATCGTTAATCTAAACACTCTCACTGCACATATTAGACCTAAAAGTGCGTTAGATCTATCGTTAGAGTGTTTGCCGCATTTAGTTGATGAAGTGCAGGATCACTTAGTTATATTTATTCAAACATTAGGTAAACATGGCATATCTGTGTCTCAACTAAAGCATATTTTCATGATGTTTCAAAGTAAGGAGTACAATGGCGTTAAAGTGCGACCTTCATACACGAGTAAAGTGATTAAAGCGTTGCAAGGAATGATTTGCGATGATGAAAATCCGAGACATACCTTCGTTTTTGATGGCAACAATAGTGGCCTTCAATTGGTACCAATATTTAAATGGCCATCACCTAAAGCATTTACTATTTCATTATGGCTTAAAATTGAGTCTCCGAAAGATAGTAATACTATGTTAATTGAGACTGACACTGACATAAAAGAATTTAACAGTTACTGTCCGTATATCCTTAGTTTACGTTCAGAAAATGGGGCTGGTCTTGAAATTTATTTACGATCTACTATCGTTCCAGGTGAATTTAGGGTTGTCGTAACTGGGTTTAATGAAAATTCTGAAACGTCTATATTATGCCCCGAGTTAGTTGGTATGGTAGTTCATGAGGGTCAGTGGACATTCGTTGCTGCTAGTTTTCAAAGTGCTAAATTTCGCACGAAAAGTTTCGCCTGCGTGATGATCAATGAAAAGTTTGTGAAGTATGACTTCTCCTTCCCTATTTTGAATGATCCGATTATGGAGCCATTAATCGGTGAGTGTCCGATGAAGTATAAGAATATGCCAAAGAATACTACGATGCGTGGGCAAATGGGAGCCATATATTTCTTTTCGGATGCACTGTCTGAAGGTCAACTAAGGTCTATATATGAATTAGGGTCTAGTTATTTCTATTCTTTTGAGCCATCCTCTCGTTTAGATGTAACAACTTCGAGAGCTGGGACAAAGAAACAAACAGTAAATCCTTCCGGAATTTTGGATGGATCATTAACGTCGCTAATTATGCTAGCATTTAATCCCGCTGTTTGGAATACCGAAGTGTACCTAGACAATACTCCTAGTGCGAATAAAGTTAAATGGAAGGAAAGAAATGCAGTATTATCCCATTCTACTTCGTCGAAAAAGTCTACTCAAGTTGTGTTAAATGATAGTCCATTTGACGTTAATCTAGAGGGCAAAATGTTTGCCAAACCCTTGCCCGGCACAAATAGAACTACGACACAGGATCTAAGGATGGCTTTTGATTCACTTGGTGGTGTTAAAGCATTATTGCCGATAATTGAGAGGTTAGATCAAAGTATACTAAGATATGGAAAAAATACAATGACGGAAATCGTTGAAAATTACATTGATGATGTCCATGTAGATACTGAGCTATCTTTGGCCATTTTTGAATTTTTGTATACAATTATTGATGGTTCGAAAGAAAATGGTGCAGTCTTGAAAAAAAATCACTATTTTTCGGTTGTCAGTAATTTCTTGGAAAACGTTTCGCCACTTCATTTCAATGGGCCATTCTTGCGTATTTGTATCAGTATATATGAATGCACGAGTAACAATTTGCAAAATCAATTAGGAGTATTCGAAGGTATTCTTACAAATTTCCGATTGTGGTTGTTTTCCCCGTACGAGGTGCAATTAGAACTATTGACCTGGTTACTTAAAATTGCGCGTAGCAATCCATCCAGAATCGGCGACTTGCTGTCAATCCAGAGGCTTTTAGATGTATTAGCTTTGTATGAATACGAGATTGTAGACGATGCAAGTCATTTCTCGCGTATTTATAATGTGTCTAGTTGGAACCATAAGGGTGCAGCGAATATGCGCAAATTACAAGGTGTAGAAATGTCTAATGTCCGCTCGTATTTTTTGCAACTTTTGAGACTTATAATGCAGCCTGCATGTAATGCTATACAGCCTCATGAGTTTGTACCTATTGTTAACCACTTGATTCATATAAGATGCTCGAGATGCAAAATTGAAATCTTGCAGTTTGTTGTCTCTTATCTCGACAATAATGATAATACAATCTTGAGTGTATTAACAGCATTGGTTCAAGTTCAAATAGTTCCAATTCTATCCAATCTTTGCGCTGATAATAATCCAAAGTTACGATTGAATGCATTTATATTTTTGATGAAACTTATCAATATGGCATCCGTGCATAAAGTCTTAGAATCAAATGTTGTGCAACAGTCAACGACAAATGTTTTGCATGAAATCCCGCAATCATTGAGTGAATTTTATCGAAGCTTTTACGCGCAATTGGAAGAACGACAATTATTTGGTCTGGAAGCACCAGACTTTTCGAAAACAATTGATTCTTTGGGTCTTCATTCCTCAGTATTCTATGTTATTTTGGTGTATTTTATGGATATTTTGAAGGATAAATTAGTCGACTCTAGAAATAGTGAAAAGGAAAGTGAATTTATTACCACTGGGTTATATCTCACTTTATACGGTGAGAATTGTGATGGATTGTTCAAATACATAGATATTATTTATGATGACGCGTACATAGTTTCCTCTAAATCAGATGTAACATCTGTTTTTCTAGGCAATTCATTACAAGAGAGCAAAATATGTGTTCCTGTTTTATTTCCAATATTGCTGAATTTCATAAATAGCGATAAAGTGTCGTCCTCGTTACGGTTGTTAATCACAGTTAAATTGAAGTCTACTGTTACATTGTATGATGAAAATGCTGATAATATATTGAAAATACCGACATGGCAGAATGCCATATTTAGACTTATAATTTCAGAAACTAATAGGTTGCATCACTTGCGTGAAAATGTAGCCAGTAGTAAAGATACTAGCAATAAGAAAATTATTGATAAATGCGAGGCAATGGTTGATACATGCAAGTATCTGCTTGTGGACTTAATCGTTAAAGCTGTTTATATCGGTCAACCATTAAGCTTTTGGGGTCATATAAGTCGAAAGGATGAGCAGATGAAATCGCTCACCATTCAAGAGGTATTTAATGATATCTCTAATGGTGATCGTTTAATCGGTGCCATAACTCTCAGAGAAACTATTAAGACAGTAAAAGCCTTCAGTGAATCTGGCGCCTTAGATTTCCAAAAGGAAGGGACTGAATTATTGCAGAAAACAATCGATGCCCTAAAGAACGAGAACTACTTTTCTCGTCAAGGGCTTTCACTCAAAGATGTAAAATCGGATGCTGCAAGTATGAAGCCATGGGCAGATAAAATGAGACATTTAAATATTTGGATTGTGGCGTACGCAGTTTTTGAGTTATTATCGACTGATTCACAGGAAGAAAATTCTGATAAAGCATTTTCTAGTGGCTCTGAGCAGGATAGTGCTCGTAGCAGTTTAATAAATACCAGCTCTACTATTGCTAATGTTACTTGGAATATAGTAGTAACTCTACTGGGACTTCTCACCGATTGGATGACTGATTCTCCACAGTGGATATTAGAGGACAAAAGTTTTCGCCTCGGGCAAGCTCCTGCACCTCCGCCACAAGTTAAAGTTGTCGATGTTACAGCTGAAACTCATGGTAAACCAAAATCGATACCAACAAGCAGTATGACAGGAGGTTTATTCTGGATGATTGTGAGAGTATTTTGCTTATTACTATGTCGCCCCAATAAATTGGACGTAGTGAATGATATTTTTATCACTAAAGCTTTGTCTTATTTAAAGTTGCTCCTTAAATCTTGTTTCAAAGATATGGAGAATGTAGACTTTGAAACAGCAAATTTAATATCACATTTGTCATATTTCTTGCAAAATACCGATTTATCTATTGATTCTCCTGTAATTATAGGGGTCATTGAGTTTCTTTTAGAATTGATATCATCAGAGTTAACGATGGTTCGAAGTATTTTGTGTTCTCGATCAATAAGAACATCTTTTGAATCTCGCCAATCGCAAAGAGAAACATTTATTCGATTCGCAAATAATTTGAATTCTTCAGAAAAATATGATTCGAGTCCTATAATCGATTTGTTTACTTCAAAAGAATCATCGATTATTGATGTCAATTCCATGTTTGGAAAATCGTCGTCTGTTCAAGATATTATGGCAAGTATAGTCCATAGAAATTACAGTGGTTCATTCTGTAAAACAGATGTCACAGCAGTAGCCTTTGAAGCAGTAAAACAAGTTTTAGGTAATTTTGTACCGACGTCTGGTATTCATGAACTCGACTTTTCGTGGGAAATTTGGCTTCATGCGATGGATTTAATTTTCATTGAAGGTTATAAAATTGAGATATCGTCTATTTCGTCTCGATTGGCTGAAATGGGTATAACTACTACAGTCAATTTGCAAGGAGATACAGATACCTTCAATTCACAGCAGCTATTTATTGTGCAAGATTGGAGCACCAAGGTAAATAAAAGTATTGTAAGTAAGGAGAATGATAGATGCAAGGAAGTATTTAGATCTCTTGAAAATTTGAGGCGAAAAACCGAAAGTAGATGGAAGGATATATATGGAACTCTTGCGAATGATCGTGGACCCTGGGGAGTACAATGGATTAACGGAGCTGATGAAAAGAATAAAGTCTATTGGATGATGGATAATGTGGAGAATGATATGCGCGTTAGATTCCGAATGATTCGAAATGCAAGCGGGTGCTCCCATTCTATCGCATCTCGGATAACCAAAGGGGCACACGAAGTAAATGCAATGAATGATAATAAGAACGACAAGATTAATTTCACAAAAGAATTGTTGAAGTACAAAAAGGTATCAACAGAAGCAGCTGCTGATGATGGTGATGAAGCTGGTAGTGACGATGAAAATGTTGTTAATCGAATTAGCGAGGAAGTTCAAAAGGAAAGAGATGGTATCCTCGCCGAAACTGCTTTGTTTTCGTCAGAATGTGATATAATCACTTGCGGATCGTCACATTCCGGGGGAGAAACTACCGGTAAAATCGAAGTCAGGAAGCAAGAATTACGATTTACTCGGTCTTGTGATGAGTTTAATCCAGACATGTTAGATCGAGGTGGCAATTATGAGTACAATTGGGTAACTAGGTGCTATGGCAGCAAAACTTGGAATATGAATGAAATTGTCGCGATGTACCAGCGACACTATCTATTACAGTTTACAGCGATTGAGTTATTTTTTAATTCCCGGTTATCTATATTTATTAACTTTCCTAACAGTGAAACGGCATCTAAAATGTACAAGTGTATAAAGCAAATGCGTCTGCCCTATCTGTATTGCTTGCCAACTCGTCAGCCCGAAGAAGCAATTAAAAGAGCGCTAAAGCCTGTGTCTAACAGAACATCAAGAGTGCTGTGGATGCAAGGGGAAGTCGATACTATTCAACAACTATGGATAAAACGAGAAATTAGTAATTTTGAATATTTAATGCATTTAAATACGATTGCAGGACGAACATTCAATGACCTTGGTCAATATCCTGTATTTCCATGGGTGATTAAAGACTATACATCATCTAGAATTGACTTGCGAAAGAAGGAAACATTCCGGGACTTAGAATGGCCCATGGGCGCATTGACGAAAAAGCAGCAAGAGGATTGTATCATGCGCTTCCAAGATCAAAATGAGAGTTACCAGTACAACCCAAAAGACGAAATACCCCCATTTCATCACGGCTCACATTACTCCACTGCGGCATTTGTATATTGGTATCTAATTCGTCTTGAACCATTCACGTCATTACACATCCTTTTGCAAAGTGGTAAATTCGATAAACCCGATCGTCTCTTTTATTCTGTGCAATCTGCTTGGAATGGGTGTTTAAATAACGCTGCAGACGTAAAAGAACTGATCCCCGAGTTTTTCTGTTGTCCAGAGATGTTTGAAAATCACAACGACGTGGACCTTGGAGTAATGCAAAATAAGGAGAAAGTTGGTCCTGTAGTTTTACCTCCTTGGTGCAGAAATGCACACGACTTTGTTCGTATTAATAGGGAGGCTTTAGAAAGTGAATATGTTAGTCAAAATTTGCACCATTGGATTGATTTAATCTTTGGATACAAACAGAGGCCTCCATTTATTGAGCACCCTAAGCTCAAAGGCGATCAAGCCGCGATTGATTATTGTAATGTTTTCTTTCATCTTACATATGTTGGTGCAGTTGATTTAGAAAAACTAAAGGTTGAGGACGAAAATCTATATAAAAGCTATCTTAGGCAAATTGATAACTTCGGTCAGACACCAAATCGTTTATTTGATAGACCGCATCCCAAGCGATTGGAGCTATCCAAAACAGAATTTATATGGCCGATTGCATCCATAATTAGGGGATATGATACGATGTCAAGAGAAGAAGCAGAACTGTGTAAATACGAAAAACCCAAGAAAATTGTATCATTTCCCGAGTTCAACGTGTCGTCATTTCCTATTTTATTCATTGTTGAATTAAAATCGTCTGAGCACTTAATCACAATTGATGCGAATCGAAACATCGGAGTGCATACATTCAAGGTAAAGAAACCAGATGTCGTACCACCATTTCAATTAGAGATCAGCGGTACAACTGGATTGATTTCTTCATTGTTTTATAAAGCTACTCCTAAAATTTGTGGCGTTCCATTTGCGTCAAAAGGTTTAATTACGCAAGCGCACGGAGCAGTTGCTTATCTAGATGCTTCAAAAATTGAAGTAATTGGAACAAAGCATAACAAGGAGTTGTTGATTAAAGAAGAAAATGATAGACGTTCACGTGAATCAAGTAGACTTAAGTTGATGCAAGCGCATGAAAAAAGCAAGCAATCAGTTCCCATATCCTCATCTCAATCAAGCAATACTTCAACAATTTCTAATTCGACGACTTTGGAATCCACAAGCCCAGGCACAAGTCCTAGCACTCCTACAACTAAACAAAGTGTCTCAGCTCCTAATAGTAAAGGAATAAGTCCAACAAGAGCATCAAGTACTAGTGACAACTATTCTAGATATTCTTCTTTGCCTAATGGCCGAAGAGATAGTGGCATCTCCATAGGATCATCTACTAAATCTAATGGTTTCGTCGGTACCCGCAGAGAGGGTTTGTATGATCATCTATCGTGCAACTTATTTACAACTATTAACTGCAATTCGAGGCCACAGCTTGTGTTTTCTTGTGGCCATTGGGACGATAGCTTTAAAGTGACAGAGGCAATTAGCGGTAGATTGGTTCAATCAGTATTCTATCACCGAGATATTGTTACATGTATCACTGGTACCAGTGATTACGGACAGCATTGGATTGTAACAGGTTCCAAAGATTGCACTGTCATTATTTGGGAAATATGCCTCGACAAAGAAATGCCTGTATCGCCATCACCGTTGCATGTGTTACATGGACATGATGACCCTGTAACTTGTGTCGCAGTGAATAGTGAATTTGATATACTGGTCAGTGGTTCCATAGATGGTACACTAATGATACATACATTGAGAGATGGAGTGTATATAAGGTCAATTTTATTAGGATACCACTCGACTAGTTCAATGCCTTCTATTACGGGACCGCAAGTGCGTAGAGTTACTATGTTAGCCATTTCAAAAGAAGGTTATATTGTTGCGTATTCTAATGATGGTTTAAATCTATTATGTACATATACAATTAATGGTAGATTAGTAAAAATGATTGATGCTGGTGAAAGATTGTTCGCTATGTGTTTATCTGAAGATGGAAATGTTGTACTGACTGGTGGTGAAAGATGCTTAATTGTATTCAGATGGGTAGCCAATCTAAGATTAGCGAATACAAATTCAAGATTTGGATTAGAAGCTGTTGTTGATGGTAAAGATGAAGATGGCGACACTGCTGATTATTTCACGTCTCCAATACGCTCTCTAGTACTCACGTCAAGCGAACGTCTACTGATTGTAGGATTAGAATCTGGAAAAATCCGAATACTGGCGCAAGATGCAGAATATTTGAAGAGAAGGCTGACTGCCAAGTTAACTTCTATCGGGATGCTACCATCCGTTGATGATGGTTGATGAATCATCTAGAAATATGTTATGCGTAAAGCTATGTGCGATCTATTGTATATTTGCAATAATAACACTTTGTTGAATAATTAATTAATTTGACTACTATAGGGTTGATGCTATATACTTAATAATATCTGCAACCATATGATTTTTATTTCCCTTGTTATCACTCGTAAAGATAAAATCATATTTCACAGTATCTGCATTCATAGATATTGCTTCTACTATGTGAAATGCAACGATACATATAACCCACTCCCACTGTGAATAAAGAACGCTGTCGGTATCTTTGCTCAACTTACCACTCGACCTTAGCTCAAAATTATTCTGCGCAATTTTTGTGACCAATTTAACCGAAACTAATTGTGGGACTAAATTTAGAGTCTCAAGCGCCACGATGATGTGCTTTATTTCGCGCTCAAATTTATACGTTTCATCACAGTTACTGCATCTTAATCTGTCGAATGCCTCAGATAGCTTCACTTCTATTTCTTCAATCGCTAGTAACACCTCCAGTGAAAAAACACAGGAGTACATGTCACGCTGCCGGGCATCTTCGGGACTTTCAAGCAATGGATACTTTTTAAGTTTGGGTAAAATAGTTCCTTGCAACAATGCATTAAAATTTGAGGAAGACTTCATATATTTTTGCCACATTTGAAACCAGTAATCAGATAGCTTGATGATCGTCAAATCTTCTCTGTTGTTGCTAAATATTTCAGAATATGAACTTTCACGAGAGAATCTTGGCGATTCGATTTTCTCCTTTTTGGGTATAGAGGTTACTATTTCCTCCATTAATTGCCTGATATCAATGGTAGTATCCTTCAAAAGATCCGCAAAAATGCATAAATATACAAGAAATTCTTCAAAAGTAAGTGACGGGGCATCACATTCCCCGAAACCAAAACCGATCCCTTTGGGTGATATCAAAACATTTTGGGATGTGTGATGGTGATTAGATACTTGATGAATGAGTAAACCAATGTCGGACAAACGAATATTCTCCACTAATAAATCTAATTTCGCTAATAAGGTAAATAAGTTAGGACCAGAGAGCATACCGGGATCAGTGCTATCACCGCAAGAGCAAAATGTGGCAAAAACTGGCCATAATTCCTCTTTCGTCAATTCTATTAAAGCAGAGGATGTATCTACTGCTGCAACTTCAGTGGGAACCTGTTTGAAATCAAGAATCTCATCCCTTATACTCTCAAGGGAGGAGGGTATTAAACTAGTTTCTCCGATGCGACTTTCAATTACATCTGTCGGTGCATTAGAAGCTTTTCTGATCATCGTGTCTAACTGTTTCAACGATACAATGTATGGCGAGACGAAATCAACACCCCAATTAGAATCAGTACTGCTAATTTGACATACTTCTGTGGCAGCGTTAGAATAAGCAGTTACGATGTTCCTCAAGTATTTAGAAGACGACAATGTGAAATCGGCAATACTTGCCAGAATGATACTGGGATCGGAGCTGTTATTCAAACCCGTCGCTGACAACTCCCATAAACTAAATGCACATCTTAGCAATACTTCTTCAAACTCTACATAGCACAGATTTATATTTCGTAGTTCTTGGTAGTCGTTAATTGCTGCAGAATCGTGTATTATTCTCCTAATCTTCGGTTGCAGAGAATACCTAATGTTCGCAATGACAATGGTTGTCAGCAGTAACCCATTACACGACATGTAGTTACACAAAGTTGGAAATGATATGGTGTCAGATTCTCTTAGCTCCTTATCCACATCTACTTTATTTTTAAGCATACTAAATACTTGTCTGAGCCATTCCCTATTAGTATACATGACCTGCACCATCCTTTGTCCCCCATAACGCAAAATATGTTCAAGTGAAATATAATTGCTACCTAAACGCTTATTATTTGCATTGTTTAATGAAATATTTTTACTTTGATCGACATACGATGCAGCAACAGGGAGTAATGTGTTCATAATCTTTGCCATAATAGAAGCATTATCCACATCTTCTTTCCCGTTTATAGCATGAACCCCTACAAATACTAACTTTAAAAGTTGGTATACGGAAATAGCATCTGCTTTCATAGGCAATGGTGATACGGAATTTAGACTAAACCCCATATTGCCATTAATAGAATTCAAGTACGCGCCGTATGAGTACCACAATGAAACAAAGGACAGATTGAAGTCGTTAATGAACATAAGAATGCCAGAAAACTTACAAAACTCAAGAAATCTCGGACCATCGTATAGAATAATTGGTGGACTAGGAGGCACAAAAGGGATCTCTGGTGACGACACTAACCCCTCGGATGCTAGTTTCATTGAAGTCTGCACAAGCAATATTAAATTGCCTTCGATATCATGCGACTTACTATGTTCATTAATGTAATTCAAGCAGGAGTCGAAACTGTCCGACAACAAGTAAGAAAATTTAAACTTTAACGCAGTTTGCACAATTGTTAAATTAGCCGAAAATATCTTCAACATTGATTTAATCTTTGCAAAATAAGCATCTATAACCACTTGGTCCTTATCGAGACCATAGCTGCAGCAATAGAGCGCAAAAATGACAAAAGTAGAAAACGTCAAGAATGATGTCTCAAAATTTTGGTTTGTATTTTGACCACTGCCCATTAGTACGATTGTCTGCTTTAACATGGCTGACACTACTTCATTCGAAATACTAAATGCCTCCATGGCCCAAGGAATAATCGTCTGGCCACTGATATTGGCTTCATCTGCTAACTTAACATCAGACATCTCAATTTTGGTCGGGATTGGGGATATATATTGAAACATATTTTTGACGTTTCTGGCATTTTGAGAACTAGCTACTAGCCGCGCAAATTCCCATCGAAGTAGCTCTTCGTTACTATGTAGTAGTCTCAGTATCCTTTCATCTAAAAGCACGTTGAGGTAGAAAGAGTCAGAGAGGGTTTGCAGAATCGTATATTTTAATTGACTGTTTTCGTCGCTAAAAAAGGAAGACAAAAATGCACCCAATTCGATGGTTGAAACGGAATAATAATCGCAAAAATCTCGAAATATTGTAGGTAAAACTAACTCTATATTGTAGTTGTTGTCCACGCATAAGTGCTCCCTGATTGCTTGGTCTTTACACCGGATTAGCAAACGTGAAACATCCCACGGATTCAATTTGAACGAATTTTTTGGGTAATGCACTAATAGAACATATATGTCCTTGCTACTCTTTAAAAATAAATCTTGTGCAGATACTGATTTCTTTTCATTATCGGATAATGCGTCGACGTCGTTCTTCTTACTAATATTTATGGCACTGGTAAGCATGATATATCTTTCTAGTGAATTAAAGTGCTTAAATTTTGATGCGCCAGAATCGTCATCCGAGAAACAAATTTGCGCACAAATATACATTATTTCTATGAAATCGTTTCTCCCGATGAGAGTATTTTGGTCCAAGTCTCCCATACCCATGATTAATTCACACGCCTTGGCAACTGTAAAAGGTCTCAGAAACTTGGGGATAATGCCGAATATTTCAAGTGATCTTATGATATTCTCTACAGAAATATAGCCATTATTGTCGTCGTTGCTACTATAAAATATTGCGCAACAGGATTCATGTATGGAGTAAATTACTTTTTCATTTTCTTTTACATGGTTAATGAAATCAGCTTTCCAGATATCACATACAATTGAAGGTATCGCTTTCGGTGACAAAAAAAACGCAGAGGGGAGCGTCATTAACATTTGAGTAGTAACTTTTTCTTTTAGATCAGTGAGACTAAGTCCTGTACTATCGTCCTTATGCTTTGACAGTAAATCCGACAGAAGACAATATACATCCTTCTCGCTCCATGATCGAGACAAAATATCAACACCTTCATTCGAATTGTGGGAAGCCAGATCGTAGAGCAATTTTATGTTGACGTGTTCTAATTGAGTGACTCCAGACTGGCGCATGAACAAAAAAAGTGATTGTGAACTAATAAAATTTCTGTTGCTGGATCCTTCGACGATACTATTACCTGGCTCTAAAGCATAAAAACTATCCAAAACTTTACGAAATAAACAGTCACCAATGCGCTGAATAAATTTTGTTACCTTGGTAGCCAATGGAATGTTATTTGTGGCCATTTTCACAGAAAGGTTTTCAATTAAATATAAGAAATCTAAGAAGTTAATATATTGCAGTCCTGTATCACCGGCAGCCTTCACATGCAAGATATATTCCAAACTATTTTTAATTTCTGTTTCTGCGATAAAATCAATATTTTTAAAAAAGTTTATAACAAAATCTACCATGACAGTACTTTTTGATAGACCCATATATTTGTACCGAAGCGTTTCAACTGGTGCAAATCTGTTCACCGTTACTTCCTTATCACTATCGTTCTGGTTTAAGAATAGATGAAGCCACCATAAATGGATAAAATTGTTATACTGTAGAAAACAGTCTAGTAAATCATTTTTTAAACTACCATAAAAAACATTTTTACTGTCTTCATTTGAATTTACAATTGTCTCACTTGATGCAAACGGTATAATATACTTAGTCAATAATAAATGTAATGCTTTCCTTCTGCCCCCATCATTGTTAATACAGCGAACTTTAAATTGTATTTTGTAAACGTGATCTGCAATTTCTCTCAGCCAAGAATAAAATATTTCATATGACATTGGATCACTGAACGAACCACTATCCTTCATTACAAACCTTCTACATCTCTCAATATCTAGCACTGATATAATTGGAGTTAATCCTAAATCATCGATGAAGCTGCAAAGTGATTCAAGTACATTAACTTCGTCATTGTCGAAATAACTTTCGTGAAACATAAGCAACAATGTTGCAATCTCTTGTAGAGACTGCACTATAGTAGACGGCACAGCTTCAGACATGACTCGTCACCAAGAGCTATTTGTTCTGCAATGTAATGGCGCACCCCTTCATTTGATGGTGGGTTCTGTAATTCATTATTGGAACTTTAAATTTTTTGGTTTGGGGATTTCATTGCAAATCATACCGACATCCGATAATATGACCGATATCTTTAGCTAACCTCATTTGGCAACTAAGCTTTTAGACAATTGATATTGATTATTCTGTATTTTTATGGGTATTTAAATATATCTCGGTTGGTATTCAGGGATAGATATCTTATTTCGCATGAAAGATCGACTGGCGGAAGAAGAAATGAAGGGATTGTAGAATTACCTCAAATAGATAAGAGAGGAAGCAGCGATTATAAGTCACTTGTATTCTTGCTTGGCATCAAATGGTCTACATTAAATGTTGTACGTAACCGGTTATCGGTATGATACTGTACCGGTTGCTGAGTCACAGAACAAACTCGGTATGACAGTCGGTGTCGCTCTCACACACCATGTTTCTGCTTCTGTTGCTGGTGTCTTGTACCATTTGCATCGGTTTTACAGGTATCAGTCGCCCAATAATAGCTGCTTCTGAATTATGTGGTAAAAAAATCACACCAAATGGAGATGATTACGATTCTATGGAGGAATATCGTAAGGCAGTAGTAAATGCACTACAGTCACAATCATCGAAAGATGGAGATTTTGGTGCTAGAGATATGCTAGAATTAATAATTAAGAAATGGGGAGTTGCATATGATGTGCAGTTGAGAAAGAACACTCCATTTGGTGAAGGATCAGGGAATATTTATGTGAACATAATGTGGCGATATTTTGGACAGAAGTCATTTCCAATGGATGAAAGAGCTTACTTAGAACACTTAGAGGCAATATGTAGATATATGAAATCGATTGATAGAATCGACCATTTCAAGCAAAAAGTAGCAGAATCTAGAAAACGTCCTAACTCATATTTCGGCTATGCTGTACCAATCCCATTGGATGTTGATCCGTTAACAGCAGATGCTTTTTTTGGCGAATTAGATGAGCAAACTTAATTTTGCTAATAGTTCTTTTTGTATATTTATGTAACATGTATATAGTGCTAATTTAAACTATTAATGTTCTACCAGTGGAATTTTTATGTGTGGGAGTGATATCAACATGATGTCCATCACTAACATTCGAAGCACTTGCCATATTCACTACGTCATCACTTTTTGGAGTAACTAATCTACTGCTTTCGAATTGTTCTATATACTTCAGCATATCACTCACTAATTGAGCATTTTTTACTTTTAATGACGGTATGAGTGATGTACAAATGGCTGAGATATTCGTCCAAGTCAATGTTAATAATGCAGCATCGTCAAATTCATCGCCAGTCACTCCGCCTCCACTTAGCGGTGTTTTATTATTCATACTTGGAGAAATTACCGGTAGAGGTGACGTAGGTGGTAACTGTTTAGGCTCATCAAATATTGCCGATGCTATTAGTCCTAAGAACGAATTCTGACTTTTACTATTACTACTTGATATAGTTGGTATATTAACAGATTCTCTGGCACTTGATGGTAATGCAGGAGGGTGTAATAATCGAAGTAGCGCCACAATCATTTCTAATATTTCCTCGTGAAGTGCTGCATTCTTTTGCACAATGTTGACATTATTTGCTAATACGGAAATAAAACGTAACCATACACTCGGAAATTCGTGTACATTACGTAAATGCTTTAAGTAACTGACTATCATTTCAAATATCAAATTGCAACTTCTAAGACATATTTCTAGTAGCTCATATTTTAATCTAGGATCAACTGAGTTATCTCGCAACGAAGCCAAAGTAGCGAAGTTAATGGGTAATACATTCATTAATTCTTGCAATGTCTCAAACCACGAGGAATCTGACAGTCCTACAGTTTCCCCTGCCAAAAGTACTGCTTGAATGCAGTATAATGCACGATAAGCGACTTTTATATCAATTGTATTTACCATATTGGCAAATGTTTTGCTTGTTTCAAGCCATAAAGTCTCAATTTCTTTTACGCTTTTGAACATCACGACAGTAACATCCATGTTACCAGATTGTATGAACTTACTACTATTTGGATCTACTCCTGGTTTCGGTAAATTCTTGATTTCTAAAATAGGCGATAACATTTTATATAACTTCTTCTCTATCGGTGGTAAAGAGAAAGTAACGGATTTATTATCATAGGCCTTGGTGGGGGTACTTTCATTGACATTAGACTCTAGGCGATCATTCATTTCAGTGATAAGGATATAGCCACCCAATACCATATTTGTCAATCTGACCAGATACATTAAAGATGACGATTTCCACAGATTATTATTACTGTTATCTACTTCATCATGCTCTATATTTTCCTTTTCTTCTTCTTCGCCGAGGAACGCTCCGTGAATAAATCGTAAAACCAATTGTCGGCATGGAGAATAATTTAAGTCTGTAACTAAATTATTATCAATAATGTAGCATATTGTGTCCCACACGAATGGTCGCCCTATAAAACTGCATGTAGCACCAGATAATAAACTAAAAATCATGTACCACTGCTCGATTCCAAAGTATTCCTGAATAGGCATGTCAGCAGTAATGCCTTCCCCCTTATATAGTATACTGTGGTAACACTGCATTAGTGACAACACACCAACAGCAAGTTTGTCCGCTATGTTATTGAGTAACTGACTAGGAAAGCCACGAAGCAAACGAAGAGATGACCACATAGAGTTTAAAGTGTCAAGAACAATTGTTTCGGAATTGTTTTTGCTTGGATTTTGGGCATCCATTGTACCAGAAATTCCACCTGTATATTCTACTGTTGCCGTGATACTGCGTAATATCAAGATGATACATCGCTCCAAAAAATATGGACAGCATGAATATAAATCTTCCATTTTTTCTTCTGATATTTCCACTAAAAAATTGTGTACTTTTGGCCATATGATGTATATTCGATGTCTATTTGAAACGCAAATATGACTCAGCCATTCCAGAAGTACGATTGCATCCATTTCGATTCCCTCAAATTGAAACTTCAAAAACAAAATATCTTCTGATTCCTCGATATTATTTTGCTCCGTACTGTTAGATACAATACTGGTAAGTATGTCAGAAAGCATGGTGAGTATGCTAATAACAGACATATTCAAAAATCCATCTTCCCATCGAAATGACAATTGAAACATTCCCAAGTCTACTTTAGAGTGCAAAAGACAATTACGCAAATATTCGTCGCCGATAACTACTTTATTTCTGTGTGCATTTCCGTCGCTTTCGCCAATATCTCGGTTGTGTTTTTGATCTAATTTGTAGATTCCCGCATTACCGTCGACGTCGACGACTTGGTGTGATTTGTCCTTCTGATACTCATGGGAATTTGCACTTGCATCGACTGACCCAAATATAAAAGATGACCACCACGACTGTTTCTGGTTATGTGCTCGTTTAAACTTTTTGTTTTTGGCATTTTCAATACACTTAAGCGCATACAAAGACACCTCAAGATTATTTGCATTGTTTTTGTTGATGTCATTCGATAGGTATTGAGAAATTTCAGTGATTGATGCTAACGACCTAGGCAGCAAGCCTCTTCCTCTTATCCATAATAATAGTTTATACACCGACAACCAAGAATCGTGATCTAAATACGAGGTAAATTTATTCGTAATATAGAAGATAGCTTTGACCATTAGTTCACCTTTGATAATATTTGCACCAGTCCAATTGTACGACCCAGCACTAGCATTGAATGAACTAGATGATCTGTTCGATGTAATTAAATTATGAAAATCGGCACTGACTAATGATGTTATGTCACAGTTAACGCCGGATTGAAATAATTTACGCAATTCCGTATCAATTATAGAATAATTTCTGCTCTGATTTTCATTAGACGTTTTATGCCTTGATAGCGTTAATATAACTCTTGCGCGTAGTGATAGTAGTGTAATCATTTCACCCAATAGCTGCGCCAGGTTTAATCCGACACAAACAGCTGCGTAGTCCCATATACCCTCTAATATTCGCCTAATAATACGATCATCATCAGATATTTCCCATATGATTATCATAGTTTCAAGCACGGGTTTTGCCATAACTAAAAACATGTCTTTTTCATGAATGGAAAGCGGGAGAGTATATTGACTTTTGAGTCCTCCGGTACTGCTTGTTAGCCTTCTAGCTGCAACAGTTGGAGTAAACGCTGCTGGAGCTTGATCCATCGCACTTTTACGAAGTAATTTATTCCACGTGGCAGTATCTGTAAAATCTATTAAGCCACCACCAGCGCCATTTAGACCAGTATCATTTATATCTAAATCGACTTGCAATTGCTTAGATTTTATTTCATCGTACAATGACTCAAGATAAGCCTTCGGTAAATCCTCGTTATCATTAATTTTTCGATTATTGTTAATGAACTGTTCTTTAGTCATTCGCTTATTGTGCTGAATTTGATGAGAATGCAAATCCGTATTAAGCATGATCGTAGAAAAAGCCAAAACAAATGCCGCATCAGAATTTTTAAACGGATTACCAAATCCTAAATATTCATATAATCGAACAGCGAACGCCTCCATCAATCGGTCGATGCACTGCGCTTCACCGGGTAGTCTAAAATGTCCCAGGAAATGACGTAATGCATTCACAAAGCTAACTTTATTATTACTATTTTTTTCAGAAAAATCAAAAGTTCCGACATATTCTTTTAACACTTCTGCATGAAATGGATACCTGTCTTTGGGTCCTTTACTTAGATATTCCCCGATCTGACTCTTGCCCAATCCAGGGGTTAATTTCAAAAATTTGGCAATAGTTTTAGCATCTACTGCAGTTTCTTCCATATTTTTTCCGACTTTAACGTTTAATACACTGTTAGGATTGGCAATACTGGCGCTTTGGCCCACGAATGCTTGCAGTAAATCTAGATCTAGCGCCAATTTAATCCATTCCATTTTGAATGGCGCTTCATTAAATTTCTCCGTCACCAAGCGTAACATTTGTTTCTTCAATTTGCGTTCCCTAAGCA
>JACCDO012189009.1_pt1 | contig 22682 bp, 16 predicted proteins | sample 7446101 | NCBI WGS metagenome assembly JACCDO01 (sample SAMN15323440, study PRJNA562643) | freshwater metagenome | isolation source: river surface water | place: USA:Blue River Watershed | collected 2017-08-16
CCTGCTCCGGACTCTCTCTAATTTTCAGTTGAATCTTGTCGTTAGGATTCAGTAAATCTTTAATGTTTTCATTATATATTTCTAAAAATGATATTGACACGAGAATTTTGGTATTATTATTATCATTCATAGGACCTAGTTTGTCTTGACATTTTGCCCAAAGATCGGTATTTAATCTTGGAATTATGCCTTTATTCAATTCATCCCCATCTACGTATGATCCCATCATACTGAATGATTTACCACTACCTGTTTGACCATATGCAAATAATGTTCCATTGAAACCATCTAACGCCTTCATCAACATAGGCTCTCCCAAGTCTTTATACACTTGAACTTGGGTAGAATCTGTATAGTAACAGTGATCAAATGTATAATTATGAGCTCCTTCATGACTAGTATCCCCAGGAGTATTTATGACAATATTATTATTCGTTATTTTGACAATTTCCGTGCAACCACGAGCTATTTCTTTGGAAGAAAGCGGTCGACATCTCACAGCTACTTTGACGTTCTGCATGGCACTGACAATTCACTCACAATCTCCTCATTTGTTTTTCCAAATCAAATGTTATTTTCTTGTTAAACGGGTTTTGTTTTTTGTTTTTTTTTCCTCAAGAGGTGGGTCATATATTTTAGGAAGACCGTGATATGATACTCTAAGAAAATCAAATTTACAGCAATTCTAATGCTTGAATATGGTATAATAACAAGTATTTACTTCGGCTTGAATATCTTTAGCCCTTCGAAGTAACCCGCGGATCGATGCGGTACCCGACGGGGATCCGGGGATATGGTGTGACGCATACATCAACAAAGCATTTGAAAAAATAGCGAAAATGAACAGTTTCGAATGCCAACAACTTTATTGCAGCGAGGATGAACGTCATACAATCTCTCGCTTGCATGACATGAAAATGAGTGATGAAGTTTTAAGTTTAGGATTGAGTGAGTTAGTATCAGTGGTGAGTTATCGCGGTGATGCAGATAAGCATTTACAACTTTGTGCTCGGCAAATGAATGCATTTATGCGAGAGAATTACAAAGGTTTTATATATAATTGCGGAAGAAATATCTATCCTTTAATAATAGCAAGTGATTATGAACCAGGATTTGAAGGTGTTGGTAGTACATTCACCTTATATTTACGTGATGGAAGTCAACATAAAATTGCTCCTACCGTGTCTAGTAATTATGAGATGTTTAAAGCACTTTCACATATGACTTTGTGTCTATTTGTTATTCTTACGCCTCATTTTAATAATCCAAAAAATATTACATGGAAAGGTAAAGTATTAGAATTAAAATCAAATATTGAAAACTTTAAAGATGCATTGATTAGTTCCAGCAAAGATGCGACCTTGAAGGAACAACTACTTAGTTTAGCTAATATATATGTCAACTTTATCGATGAAATTGTGAAAAATGGAACATTTGATATTGAACAGTTCTTATCATTTACTCGTGAAGCATTTGCTAAAATAAGAATATTTATGTCGGAAGCCACACTTTGCCAAGCAAGAGCCATTCTTCCTGCTATGATAAAGTGGAAAAAGATGTTGGGACCAGAGGAGTGGAGTAAAGTGTACGTCATGATTCCAACCGTATGGCCAGTTGCCTTGAACTCACCTAGATTACAATTATTTGAAAGGCTTATTGACCCAGATAAAATTGCTACTCACATCATTACCTCTGAATTCCCTCGAAATTTTGATGAATGCAGAGATACTGTTGGTAGAGTTGTCGGTGATCGCAGTGTTGGACGACTTGTGTTTGGAACTGCTGACACTAAAGCAAAAATGAAAGTTCTTGCATTATCTTCTAGAACAGATGTTGTTGCAGATGACTTTGAGATCAACTTGCAACGTGTTTTTGAGGAATTAGATCCGATGGATGCGAAATTTGTGAACCCTTCGGTAATTGATCAACGTGCGGCATCTACTACTGCATCTGCATGTCCAATGAATGCGGTATCGAGCGGTAATAACAATGTAAAGGGTAAGAGTGGCAATCAACTTCCCGTTGCAATTAGAAGAGCAAAATTGTTGAATAAAACGGGACTTTGGGATATACTTAGTACCCCATGCGGTAGAATCGCTAGCATTAGTAACTCTTCCACCGATAGTACGTCTGTATTCGGTGGTATCGACGACGCTAAAACAAGCTCTTACAATAATATTGACGCTGCTGGTGGTGTCGTTATTCCCGGGTTTGTAGATGCACATGTTCACTTGGACAAGTGCTACTTGTTGGATAGATGCCGAGCAATTGCTGGTGACTTTCCTGAAGCATTGAGCCAAACACTAGATGCTAAGAGAAATTTTACCGTTGAGGATATTACTAAACGTGCAAGAAAGTTGATTGAGAAGGAAATTTCCTTTGGTACATCAATCATGCGAGCTCATGTTGAAGTTGACCCAATAATCGGCAATAAAGCCGTTACTGCAATCATTCCTTTAAAGAATGAATATGCATCCTATATTACCATTCAAGTAGCTGTCTTTGCACAAGAAGGTATTACCAATCAACCAGGACAAGTTGAAATGTTGAAAGATGCACTTAAAATGGGATGCGATGTTATTGCAAGCGCACCTTACTGCGATCCATTACCAGAGAAGAACATAGACATCATATTCGACTTGGCTAAAGAATTCAACGTTCCAGTCGACTTTCACCTCGATTATCATTTAGAAGGCAAGCCTTCACTGCTGAACTACGTGATAGAACAGACTATCAAACATGGCTGGCAGAACAAGGTTTGCTTAGGTCATATGACTTATTTATCTACTCTTACAAGTGAAAATATTGCCTTGATTGGTGAGAGTTTGAAGAATGCAGGCATATCTATCTTGGCGCTTCCTGCGAGTGACATCTGCATGATGGCCCGCGCCGATAATGGGAACAGACGCAGAGGTGTTTGCCCTGTTCATGAGCTAACATCCAAGGGTGCTTGCTGTGCATTTGCTACCAATAATGTGCAAAATTTATTTACTTTCACTGGCGATGGCGACGTGTTAAAGGTTGGGACATTGCTATGTCAACTGCTACAACTTACTAGTGAGAGTGGAACCAATTTAGCATTGGAAATGGCAACTACAATAGCAGCAAAAGCAATTGGAGTCAAACATGGTTTAGAAGTAGGTAACTCCGCTGACTTCGTTCTACTTGAAGGTGACAGCTCGATGACACTGCTAGCATCACCTCCAATCGAAAGAATTGTTATTAAGAAGGGAAAATTAGTGTCACGCAGTACTTACTCAACTTCCTTGTTATGATCGGCCTGGTGGGGCCTTGAGTGGTTCAATTAAATAGTTCATTTGACCACTTTTTATATATGTGCGTACAATAAAATATATGTTTTCGTAGAATAGTTGTAGAATTATAGTTAAGTGTAAGGTAACGAAGACCGAATCGAACAACGACCGCAGCTGGTACCGGTAGCATTGGAAATTGGAAAATTTTGATGACATGAGCATTGCATTCACAGAAGAAGCATCATTTGACCTCGATTGGTGGTGATATATTTTAGTCACTAACCCAATAAAATGACAGACTTTTCGATCCGAAGTATGACATCGCGATCACCAATTTATTCCTCTAAAGGTATATGCTCGTCATCGCAGCCTTTGGCTTCAGCGATAGGAATTTCAATACTTCAAAAGGGTGGAACAGCTGCAGATGCAGCAGTAGCAATGGCAGCGGCATTGAATGTCACTGAACCATGTAGTACTGGTATTGGAGGTGATGCATTTGCATTATATTATGATGCATCGAATAATGGAAAAGTTACATCATTTCAAGGAAATGGTGCAACATCTGCAGATTTTACATTAGAATTGCTAGCTCAGCGAGGATATAGTGTCGATTCACAACCATTAGATCCTCATTCTGGATTATGTGTGACAGTTCCAGGAGCAGCAATGTTATGGGAAGATTTAGTGAAAGAACATGGTAAATTGTCAATGATTGAAGTGTTAGAACCAGCAATAAAATTAGCTCGAGAGGGTTTTCCTATAGGTCCTATCACTGCGAAACAGTGGACTACAGAGTTTCTTCAAGGAGAAGAAGCTTTTAGAGTATTTAGACCTAATGGAGCGAATCCAGTAGTAGGACAAATATTTAAAAATCCAGATTTAGCAAATACTTTTGAGAGTGTGGCGAACCACGGAGTTAAAGATGCATTTTACAGCGGCACAATTGCCGATGCTATAGTTGAAGCAGTTGCAGCATATGGTGGGGTTCTTAATAAGAGCGACTTACAAGCACATAAAACAGCACGTGAAGCCCCAATTAGTGCGGTATTTAAAGGTATAAGAGTGTACGAGACTCCTCCACCAACACACGGATTAGCCGCATTAATAGCACTGTCATTGATTGATAAAATCTCTGCTGCAAACACCGAGACACAACAAACCTGCCGACAAGCACGCGGCAGCATTGAAGAAGCACATGTAGGAATTGAGTGTATGCGACTTGCATTTGCTGATGCTTTGCGGTATATATGCGACCCTAAGTTCCACTCAGTGCCAGTTGATGTGTTACTGAGCGATGCATATATCAGCGAAAGAGCGAAGGATTTTGATCATGCAAAAAGTAATGATCATGTGAATGCTGGAGATTTATCGGCTTTTGAAAATTCTGACACAGTTTACTTTTGCGTCGTTGACTCCTACGGCAACGGTTGCTCGATGATCAACAGCAACTACCAAGGGTTTGGAGTAGGTGTTGTCCCAAAGAATTGTGGCTTTACGCTGCATAATAGAGGACATAATTTTTCGTTGATTCCAGGTCATCGCAATGTTGCTGCACCAAGAAAACGTCCTTATCACACAATAATTCCCGGATTAGCAACGCGAGAAGGAGATGGCTCGTTGTATGCGGTGTTCGGTAACATGGGCGCTTTCATGCAACCCCAAGGCCATACTCAACTCATCAGAAATGTTGTTCAATTCAAAATGGATCCGCAATCAGCCGTGGATTCTCCCAGATGGATGGTTCAAGGAGCCGGGACACGCCAGGATGCTAGTGATGTAGAAACTTCTACTGTGAAAATAGAAGATGGATATGGTGCCGAGGCTGATGGTGGTGCACCTGGAGTAAATGCAGACACTGTCGCAGAATTTTTGAAACGTAAAGGTCACAACGTCTTACCTATTGTGAAGGGATATGACAGGTATATATACGGAAGAGCGCAAATTATAGTGCGCGACAACATAACTGGCGTCTTATGCGCGGGATCTGAACCAAGAGCGGACGGTTGTGCAATGCCACAATTTTAGTTACTTACATGTAAGACACTTTAAACAAATGTAATATCTATACTTATCCCGCTAGCGATGCTTATTTCCTTCTCGCGTATGGTATCTAACGCAGTAGAATCTAGTTGCAGCAAGTGACCAAACGTCACTTTTCCGCCTTGTTTTCTGTACGCAGACATCGTGGCGAATAAGTTGCCATCTTTCTCGCCATTTTGGCTATTCACATCCACTGCCGTGCATCGCTGACATGGCCCATTACTTGTAAATATTACGGAAGTGTCACCACTTCCCGCAACCACCATGCTCTCCATCTGATCTTCATAATACGGGTCACACGCACCAGATATGACGAAGTTGGGTCTGAGTCGCTGCATAAATTGAAGCGGTTCTTCATCGTTCTTAGTAACCGCCAATAAATCTAACACACTCTCTTCGGAAAGCAATAAAAAGGGCGAATCATTACTGAAGGAGTTAACCTTGACAGTGCTACAAGCTCTCTCCTCTCCCGTTTTAGCTGGATTTATCCCCATTCCAACACTTGAGAATCGTATCAAGCGCACCGATTTCTCCATGTACTTCGAGAGCCACGCATTAACCTGCTCGTTAATAGTGTTATAACACACCTTGCGGCCACATATACGAGCGGCCACATTGTTGTCACAGCACCATACACTCGGGGATAGTGATACATCAATAGCTTGCTCCATGGGGTCCATCGATTCGCGCACAGCGAGGGTAAGGACGCCTCGTGAGTGGTCTATCGAAGGCTGAATTAGAGCTAGCTTCGGTGCAACCTTTTGGGTTAGAATAGTGCCCGAGAATGCATCTAATATTGCAAATTCTCTATCGTACTTCAATCCCTCTGAGCAGAGAGGCCAGTGCTGGACACTAATCCCCGCGCAGCTTTTAATCGGATACACAAACATATGCTTCAACAAAAATGACGACTGCGTCACCTTGGCAAGAGTCTTGGTGCCTTGCACGGCTTTCTTACGATTTATGAAGTGACTCTTGATGAATTCAATGAATTTTTCACAATCATTTGTGTCATTATACAGCCCAAAGCTAACTCGAATGGCTCCGGTGTTCTTGCCATCCACCACATCGACTGCGTCATCGTCGCACACTCTCCCTCGACTATAATTGTATTTGATTTCATCTAACGTCAAGTTTAACGAGTCCGCGCACGCACCGACATTACAGAAACAGCCAGTGCGAACGTGTATATTACTTGCCTTGGCAACTGCACCGAATTCTGCAAAACCAATTTCTTCACCGTCTTTCCAACAAGCATTGAACGCGATAACAGGACCTTGAATCTTGCTGTATTCATCGATATTTGTTTGTTTTACAGCGTCGTGATTGCCGTAAATGGTGCAAAATTTGTTGCCGGTTTCGTCATGAGTAAGAGCCAGTAGCTTGGTGACCACAAATTTAGTTAAATGCGTCAAATATCGCGAGATTTGGGCCATCCCGCCATATCTTTCGTACATAGCAAAGCCATGAGGAATGGCGGAGATGCCATAGAAGTTACTCGTACCATCCTCCAAGTACTCATGAGGATGTCTTGAACGATGTATTGCGTAGTTTGCAATGGCACTAGCCGCAGCAATAGTCCCACCTCCGTAGTAATGCTTCTTGAGTATACTTGCACTGTCCCTTCTTATTAACAAAGCCCCTAAGCCGGAAGGGTATCCAAACATCTTGTAAAATGAAATGATGACAAAATTCGGTCTAGATTCATATTCCATGGTGCTTATATCAACAACTGATGACTGAGCAAGCTTCGATGCATCTAGTAACCACAACCATTTTTCGTTTAAAGCAGTGCTTCTGGGCCCTTCTTTAACTGTAATAGCATTCTCCACTAACTCTGTGATGCTGTCGGTATATTTCATTATATTTGACAAACTTTGTAGATTTAATTTGGCACCACTAAAGTTACACTCCCCGCTAACTGATAACAAATTATACGTCATACTATCGCTACCATCAATCGACTTTATATTCCCGGTAGTTTGTTTGTCGCATACATGTTGCAAGCTATCTACTGTAATACATTTCACATTATTACTATAACATCGTACTCCCAATAATGAAGTATGCGCATTTGAAGGGTACATATACATCCCACTATCCCCAAATGGAAATGTTTCACCTACAAGTTTAATTGCATCCGTTGAACCGGCTGTGAAAACTACATCGTATTGCTCAGCAGTTGCACCAAAATATTTAAGTATCGTATCTCTTGTATCATTTATGATATGCGAAGATCTGCTCGAAAATTCTCCTATATTATCACTAGTAGTCCCAGAACTATGAGGATTGCCTAAAGGATGGCGCACCATGCAGTCAAAGACATTCTTCAACATCAACTGGGACGGTATTGGTGCCCCAGCGCTATCAAGATAGACGCTACTTAAACTATTACCAGAATAATATTCAAGTACATTCTGGGCTTTTACATGCGACACAAGGGTTTCCGTGGCATCCATTATGATGAGAGAGGATTAGTAGTTTACGCCAATGAAATCATTAGTGCAAGATCTTTTCTTTTTTTTCTATTTTTGGAATATTTTCCTCATTTCTGGGTCCCAGAACATGCGTCACTCTTCGTTGTATTGCATGTGTTGTATGTTGAACAACGATGACAGTAGCAATAAGATTATACAAATGGGCGATTGGCACTGCAATTATATAGTAATTGATAAACAAAAAAACTATTTACTAACGGCCATAAAGGGCCGCGATTACCATGTGCACAGATGTCATCATCATAAAGCAAAATTTTTTAAAAAAAATTGCAATTGCCACCATGGGTCTCGCAATGTTGCTTTCGCTGGTGATGTTATTGCATGTAGCATATGTTGCATGCAAGAAGCAGGATGCAACGAATAGTGGAGCATCCGCATCTAGCATACCATTTAAAGCAGCGACTCCGACATCATCTGTTCCACCACCAGGATCATCCCCACAAGGGACACATCCAATGCGCGTTGCATTTCAGGTTACTTTTATATACTATTAAATTCCAATTCTGTTGACTTTGTTATTTATTTTGTATTACTTTATAGGGTGAACCTGGGGCATACTCTGAAAAGGCTGCAAGGGAATTATTAGGTTCAAGAATATTAACGGTGCCATATCAATCATTTGAAGACACTTTTAAAGCCGTAGCAATGAGAGAAGCAGACTATGCTATTGTTCCAATTGAGAATTCATTAGGAGGTTCCATTCACTCAAATTTTGATAATTTATTAAGATATGATTTACATATCATTGCTGAGCATGAATTTAGAGTTGAACATTCACTATTAGCATTACCTGGTGTCAAGAAAGAAGATATTAAAAAAGTGCTATCGCATCCTCAGGCATTATCGCAATGTGACAATTATATTCGACAATGGGGAGTAAAGCGGGAAGATTCTTATGATACTGCTGGTAGCGCAAAAATGATAAAAGAAAAAGGATTGAGGGATTGTGCTGCTATTGCATCCGATCTTGCTGGTCAGACATACGGACTAGAAGTCATAGATACAAATATAGAAGACCACGACAATAATTTCACTCGTTTTTTAGTGTTAGGACGGCAACCAGTTAGTTCACTAATTCCACCTAATATGCCTGCTAAAACAAGTATTGTTTTCGTGTTACCAAACAATCCTGGAGCTTTATACAAAGCATTGGCGTGTTTTTCTTTGAGAGATATCGACTTTTGTAAGATTGAATCACGTCCAACATCAGTTAGACTGTTACAATTTTTACAATTTCAGATGCAACAGTACTCCAAACCAAGTAATAATGTAGAAAAGATGTTACCTGCTTCAAAAGAAGAAGTATCATTGTCCCGCGATTTACCTCGTTTTAGATACACATTTTATTTAGATTTTCTGGCATCCGAGTTTGACGACCGCACCCAAAACGCGTTGTTACATTTAAAAGAACAGTCGCACTTTGTACGTGTGTTAGGATCGTATCCTAAGAATTCACAGTTAATTGGTCCAATTAAATACGCATTGGATACACTGTCGTCTATACCAGTAACTACCGAGTACCCTTCAACTCCTGTCACAAGTAAGAGCAAGAAAGCACCGTTACGAATAGGTATTATTGGTTTTGGTAAATTTGGACAATTTTTAGCTAAAACATTTGTGAAAAATAACGACGTGTTCTGCGTGGACAAAGACGACATGAGCAGTGCCGCCCGGGATATTGGCTGCGAATTTTACCCATTATTTGATTTATCAGCATTTTCTAAACTAAATTTAGATGTCATAATACTTTCAGTTAGTATAATTTCCTTCGATGAAGTGCTTCGATCGCTACCGAAAGAGTTGCTAAAAGGAAAATTGATCGTAGATGTGCTATCAGGTAAGCTCACAACCACCTTCATTACTCATATTGATACTCATTATTGTAATAATTATAGTAAAATCACATGCCAAGTCTGTGATGCTCAGTGCGTTGCCAGAGGACTGTGACATCGTCTGCACACATCCGATGTTTGGTCCTGAGTCAGGTAAATATGGATGGCAAGGATTACCGTTTTTATATGAACGAGTTAAAGTTGCAGATATTGATAGATGCGATAGATTTTTAAGTGTTTGGGAAAGTGAAAGGTGTAAAATGATTGAAATGACATGTGAACAACACGATGAATATGCTGCAAACAGTCAATTTATTACTCATTTAACTGGTAGAATATTATGGCAACAAAACTTGGTGCCTACTCCAATTGACACCAAAGGCTTTCAAACAGTGCTCAATTTAGTTGAAAATACATGTAAAGATAGTTTTGATTTATTTTTTGGATTATATTATTATAATAGTCACGCTAGTAATCAAATACATAAGATTAGAGAAGCATTAGCACAAGTTGAACGACAATTAGCTGCCAAGGAAGCATATCTTGCCGCTAAAGCTGAAGTAAATGCAGATCAACGTAGTAAAATATTAGAAGAGTGTAGATCTTTAATGCGGGAAGCATTGAATAATAGCGATGCCACCAAATAAAATTCAATGTATATTTAACAAACAATACAGTAAAAAATTACACAGAGATCTTTTTAATTGTCAACAGAAACAGCTAACCCCTTTTCTATTAACGATTTTAACTTTGGAGCTGGGAAGAATGTTAGTTAATGAAAGATGTATTGAACATAAGTACGTACCTGGGGGAACTTTGGCGATACAAGCACGATACTTTGAACCAGCAACAGTAACAGTACATGTACCACATTCTCCTTTCTTGCATTTAGTTGGAACTCTTAATCCTAGTTTAGTACAAGCCGCAATCAACGACGAACCTGGATCTGCTTCTATTCTTTTACCATTGGCTACCAATGGAGTTTTGGCGTTGAATAATATCATCGATGACGATGCTTTGTTGCTACTTATGAAAAAGCTTTCAGCGCACCAACAAGCTACAACAACCAATAATAAAACTCGTAACATCTTCTCTCTCTTTAAAATTCGATTGTTTTCTTGTTGCTGACATGTCATCGGTACACCCGCTGATACCGGCTTCTTGGTTCATTATAAAATATTCATTAAAAAAGCAAACGACAGTCAGTATGGAGGCAATTTTATCATAAGTCAATTCACGTATAAATGAATTCTTATTGCATTGCGCCTAGATACTCAACAAATCGGGGCCTGGAAAGGGAATACGACTCGCGATTTGCGAAATTTATAGTGGGTAAAAAAAAACTACAACTTCAAAAGGTTGAGAGATTCTCGTAGGTTACCCTCACGACACGCTAGATGTGGTGCTTCTACTGCTGTTTTTATCGACCATCTATTCTGGTTAAGTTGCAAGATGGTAATAATCCCATGCTTACTGTAGAAATGATGGAGAGTATGAAAAGGGAATCTATTATTCAAGGTGATTTGAATGATTTAATAGAGCGCTGGACATTTGCCTTGAAAGACTATCGCCACTTAGAAGAAGAATATATATTAAGTGGCGCATTAGATGTTATTGATGCTATTCGAAAGCTACGAAATGATCCGGAATTATTTCTATCATCAAATAATATTAAGTTAAAAGAATTAGCCATAAAACGATGCCATATATTTACTATAATGAAGAAATTAAAGATATCTATACCTAAACTATCTACAAAATATCAACAAGTTGACAAGAGCTTACCTGTTGATCCAGTATTTAATAGTTTCAATCATGTTGATAATGAAATGATGCAACAAAGTACAAATCCTTCTGTAAACACACAAACAAATAACGATATATCAAGCCTGGTATCTAATCGATGGGCTTCTAGATTAGGTAATATTTATACAAGAGATAATGAATCAAAGGTGGAAAATACTACTAATGATACCATTGAGAAGGTTCCTAATAGGGAATTAAAATTAAAATGGCCAGATTTTTTACCCGATGTCAGTTATGACGTGTTAAAAACGTCGCTATTTGAACAAAGTGTAAGGACGCTAAAGTTAACAGAGTATCATATATTGGATATAAAAGAAAGTAATAGGATTTGCGATATATTCTTGTTAACTGAAATCAAACGAATATGGTTGCGGAATGCAGATACTTTAGTGTTGACGTTGAAAACAAATAAAGAAATATTTTATAGTTCACCAATAGCATCCCATGTGATCCAGCAAATCACAAGTAGAGTTAAAATAAGAATTGCTTTAGAAAAAGGTTTCAGTATCAATACCGGAAGTAATGGGGACAATAGCTTCCAAGGTATTGAGTATTCAGCCTCTTCTACCGCCAAAATTATCAGCGAGATTTCCCAAACTAACCTTGCGGAATGTGATAATACAATCAAAGCATTTGCGAATGATTTAGGTGTCAAAACAAAACAACTACGTAAAAAATCAATAATATCAATGCCAACTGGAAATACTGAAGATATTCAACCTTCAGATACTACTAAAGTCGCTGACACTACTAGTAGCAGCATCAAGGCATTCACGTTGCAAGCATTCACCATCAATAGCAGTGAATATAAAGTGCAGCGTAAATTACAAGATATTTTGTGTAATCCGTCGTCACCCGAAGGGAGAACAAAGGATGATTTTGTTGCAAATTTTACATATAGAAATCGCAAGTTGAAAGACGTGAGGAACTTTATAGATAGCATGAATGACCACATAATAATACACCGCGGTAACTGTCTTGCGTTTATATTACGTAATAATTACGAGGAAGAAAGCGGCGTTAATCTCATTGAAAATTTGAACGAGTCAGAGCTTGCTGTTCTGTCGTATATTATCTTTACAACAATTGAAGAATCTGTGTTTCTACCATTAAAAGACAAAATATTAGCACTATGTCGTGAGCTCAATGACGACACAACTATAGTAAGCAAAACCAACGCATTAAGTGACAGGAATCAAATAGATTGGGGGATTGAGGAGAAGTACGTCAGTCCGCTTGGCTGGCAAAATGCTATATTTGAATTATCAAATCTAGAAATAAATCTCAGTCCCAGTACTCAAATGACAGCGCTAACGAGGGCAGCGAAGGCTATCTATTCAGAATTCAAACTAGCCGTTATTCCTCGATTAAAAACGCAAAAACAAAAAGTTCCAGAGTATTTAGGAGCTGATGATTTTGTACCTATTTTTATTTATGTCGTGAGCAAAAGTAATCTGAAGCACCCAGCGTTAAACAAAGATATAATGTGGAATCTGTGTCACCCTGAAATACTTCGTGGTGAAATAGGTTACTTTTTAACAGTTTATGAATCAGCGATAGAGTTTATTGCCAGCGAACCTGTCGATACTAATATCAATACAACGAGATTTTCCGAGCTAGCAAATAAATCTAGGTTATCAGCAACATCTGTAAATAGTTCTGCATCAACCAGCAGTATGATGTCGTTGCGCAGGATAAGCCAATTTATTGCATCACCTATGGTGCGGAATTTAAGTAATCAATCCACGGATATTTCACTGCGCGAATCATTTACTCATTTGTAATTATGTCATAAAATAAATACTAATCAACCAGTTTTTTTAATTTGAGAATTTATTGCATTGTTTAATGTTGCAAGAGAATATCGTTTGTCACAATTACCATTGCCAACTCTCCAAAATTGAATTGATTTATCTGTAGAAGTAGATATAAATGCTGATATATTTGTTTTGCATAATGGACAACTATTTTGTTTTTTAAGCCAAGTTGATATACATACAAAACAGAAAAAATGAGTACAATCAATCAATGTTATTGGATTAGATAATGTTGTTAAACAGACAGGACAATCGCTAGCAGGGGTATCATCGCCAATTGTGGATACACTTTCCTCCGTTGTAGTAGTACTAGTACTTTCCTCAACTACTTTCAATAATGCCTCTTGACGCACCCTTGTTATTACCACGCTATTGTCCGTAAATGTTCGATGGGACATAACTTCGAATCCATCGGGAATAAAATTCCGATTCATTCAGCTATTAGTGAATAAGAATACAGAGTTTCCGAGATTTCTGCCAGACTTTCTGGTTTCTTACGGAGTCTATAGGAGAAAATATTGTTCAAAAATTACCAACAAGAATATCAACTGCTCTACCAACTGCTATTCCCCCACTGCTTAAATGCTGAGAATAATTAAATTCTCTCAAAATTTCAATTTTTTTTGGTTCCGGGTACCGGTATACTGGCACCGGTACTGCTTTTCAGATCGATATAAGACTGTGCATTAAATTATTTATAACGAATAGGTAACAAAATACGGAACTAGGATTAATAGTACAACTTGTAATTAGATAATACATACATAAATAAATCTAACGAGCGAAGTAACGTAAACAGAAGGCAAAAATGTTCTCATTTCTGCATATCCTCTGCAAAATTGGTGTCAATAGGTGTTATACTCACTCTTCTTGATGCTTTACCAAATTGTATTTTGGTGGTGGAGAAATCAACTTTTTGCAGAATTTCAATGGATTGCCTCAACGTGTCGTAATCTTCCTCCTGTATACTACCTAATAAATTTTGATGAGGATTTTTTACTATATCTAAAACTTTCATGACACTATCGTTTCTTTGAAGATTCAAATTCATCGTTGCACCGTGACTTAGCGAGTACTCGGTGCCTGGAGCATGTTTATGGAAATATACTCCAACTATATCAAACATGATATAAACTAACACCAATAGTCCGTGGATAACCACACGATTATGGTGATCTAAGTCGGATGTTAGCACCAATAAATGGGCGACAAATAGTAACAGCTCAACGGACAAGTACGCGATGTGTTTGATATCTTTGGTCTTGTTTCTTATACCTTTATGCGTCATTCTCATAAATATCATTACTAGTGTAGTGAATGCACATCCCGTTGATAAAAATTGCATACCAGTTTTGCTGTCATCATACAACCCATTCGTTAATATCAACAGACTAAATGCTAGATCTTTATGACTCATAAAATATAAATAACCATAAAAGAAATTGCGTCCTGCTGCATGAATTTCTCCTTCTAACCTCTGAACTCTGTCAAAATATTGCACTGCAAAGCCAAATAATAATAATAAGGCAAAGAAATAAGTCGATATTACTTCAAAATTAATATCTGTTGGTGTGTGTTCCATGAGCTGAACCAGCCCCTCCCCTATAAACACAACAATATAATCACCGCATCTATCTTGCGTAATATAATAATTCACCGGATAATTGTAAGGTGATACATCTTTGAAGTAATTGTAATACTTCTTCATAAAAGCGACAACTCCCAGCACGAAGTACTCAAATTCGCTCGATATAAAGAACAGTGCGATACTCAGCCCCGTATTGTCCACAAAAACACTAACAACGCAAATAATAGTCGAAATCGTTAGTATTATCATTCTGGTGATATACTGCCTATAAAATCTGCCAGATTTGTCTTGATGCGATGCTACAATATACAATATCGCAGAGGATATCCTGGCGATCAAATAACCCACTAAATACTTTTGAAAATAAGAATAATTTAAGTCACACTCCTCTCTTTCACTAGAATAACCGTGGCCATGTACAAAGTCTAATAATCCAGAGGATGTCATACCCATTATTACTACTCCTACTATATATAAGAAATATATCGACCGATGGAAAATATCATCCGTGTAAAATTTTATTGAATATTCATCTAAATTCATTCTTAAATGAAAAAAAATTGAGGCAATTGAATATATAATGATAATAACTCGTGAATCTGCTACACAACCTTGTAAAATTGATGATAATCTAGTTGCCAACGCAACATATAATAAATCAATGAAAAAGTTGTTCCAAGCAACCGCCTCTTCACTATTCCCCATATAAATACGATTACCTCCGATAATATTATCTTGCCAAAGATATTTAGGTTGAAATCCGTGATAAAATAAATGAAATGGTTTTGATTTCCTCTCATTATTTGCATCTTGAACACATCCATCATCATCTTTTTTTGCAACTTGCAAAGCAGATGGACTATTTTTGGTATCAGGGAAATTACTTTTGTCATTAGACACAGTTTCCGTGAAACTAGAATTTAAAGATATTATCGATCCAGTCGTTATTTTCTTGTTAAACTTTGTAGGTTTTGTTTCCGGCAATTGATTAGTAACTTCAATTTCAGGTTGAGGAACATCTTCACTATTCCTAAGTAATTTAGATTCATGTTTATCCACGATTGCTTTTGTGTCACTAAGTGGATTAGATACGTTCACTACTTGATGAGGCACATCTTCGCTGTTCCTGAGAAACCTCGATTCCTGCCTTTCCATTTTAGTGCCTCACCTTTAGTAATACAGCTATTGTCTCTTATACGTTTGAATCTTCGCTTTTTGTCACAAAAATGGCAAGTTATCTCCTAATCTTCCCTCTCTTTTCTCCCGAGGATCAAGCGGATAATCCCGGGACCCGGAATTGTACCGGTGTTGATAGACGGTGATTCGTCGGTGAAAAAAAAGGCTAGAACGTGGATAATCTATGCTGTTCGTATCATTAAGATAAATCTATCTCTTTAATCCTTACGGCATTTCGGTGATGAAGAAGATTGATGGGCTGGTTTGAGTCTTGAACGCCACAAGGCCGGTCTCACTTTCTTGATTCCAAAATAATTCTTACAATCGGATATTGCTTATATTACATGGTACGGTAAATGATGTTGAAGGCATTATGCTTGTTTGTCCTTTGCATTATTGTATGTGGGATTCCTGATCCTTTGCTTGATGCAGTATCTGTTGCAGACGAATATGCTGTTGCAAAAATGATCAAAAAGGACAAGAATATCCTAGTAAGTGGTGAGCTTCCAGTGGAGATTGATAGATTAGATCATTATGGTAGAACACAATTGTTAAATTGTGGAGCAAGTCATTCGGCATCTAAGCATATAAGTGAGATTGATAAGTCGTGTGTCAATATTGTAAAATTATTAATTGCAAATGGTGCTAATGTAACTGCAGTAGATAACTATGGCGAGGGTGCATTATCTTTGGCTGTATATCGTGGATATTTTGATCTTTGCCGATTTTTAATAGATAGTGGTGTTGACATTGATAGACAAGATAATAATGGGAAGACCGCCATAATGAAAGCTGTGGGACATGGATTTAAAAATATTTATGATTTATTGATACAAAATAATGCAAATGTATTATTACATGATTTTGAGGGACTGACTATATTTCATTATGCTACAAGATTAGCCGCATCGAATAATATATTTGTACCTTTTTTAGAGCATATAATTCAAACAATCAAGGCACTTAATAGTTCATTTATGATTGACTCTTTCAAAGACAATGATGGCAGAACCGCATTACATTATGGAGTATTATTGCACTGTTTTAAATGTTGTAAAATTTTAGTTGAAGCAGGAGCTGATCCCAGAGTGACTGATAAATTTGAAATATCTGCAACAAAGATGGTACCTGATGATTCAGAAGAGTTATTACATTATTTATTAGAATCAACTGTTACTTATATTGAAAACGAACATAAAAAATGGCTAGAACAAAATGACTTATAATTACCATTACATACAAAATATACAAAACTTTTTCAACAACAAATGGTATACAAAAAGTATCCACTCAATAAAACATTATAAATGAAGACTATAAGCAATAACAAGTTTTGTCTTTCATCACGAGTTTGGTTAACGATTTTAGCGTTCACATTCTCTTTATTATCAACAGCTTTATTGTCATTGCTACTGCAAGTGTTTATTGGACAAGATACAATTTCAGGACAATTACAAGTTTCAATTGGACAATTAAAAATTGCTGTATCAATAACAGTTTTATCAATTTTATTCATTTCGTTAACTGAAATATCATATTTCAGTTTATCTAGCTTAGATGATACATCTTTTACTCCGAATAGTATTGGTTCTAGAGTGTATATTGGCCTATTTGTTTGCACTTGATGCATTTCACTACCAAGTAATTCAATATTTTTGTTTAACGATTCTTGCCTTTCTTGAAGTGCATTTATAGCTATGGTGACATTCTCTTGATATTTATCTAATACTGTCATGTAATTCTTTAACTTTTCTCCATATCGATTTATTCTTGCATAATCCTCAATCTTGATGTCAACATACGACTCATTGTTATTTATATACATATACGTGTAGAAAATGCTACCGAATGATAACACCAGCAGAAGCAGCATGATGAAGCCTCCTTTCTTATCACTCTCCATATTTTCTTAAATTTCGTTACTTACTACCGACGGTAAGTCTACCTTGTACCTGTACTGTATTGGTTTTTTGAACTTTTGAACACCGGCCGCCGCAAAAAAAGGTAGTTGTTAGAATCGTGTATATTCAACCGATTGTCGCATCAGTTAGCTGAACTCTTCCTGCCAATAATGTAATTAATTTTATTGTATCTTCTTGCGCAACAATAAATGGAGATCACGAAGGTTCCTGATTTGTTGGTTGAACATGTTTTTGAAGTTGAATTTTCATGTCCATAAAAAATATAGAAAAAAACGGGAAAATCAAATATGATGATGTCTAAGGATCCCCCATTCTCTTCAACAAAGCCCAAGTATGACCTCTCTACATTTACTGGTAGATTGATGCATTTTATTGATATTACAGAGCCTTCAACGTTATTTTATTCAGATGAAAAGGTTATGGAATCGAAAACAATAATAGAGAAGTATAATGCAACAGGATATATGTGTGGGACAGATAGTGATATGTGGTCACATCGTAAATTAGTCGATGCTGCAATTCATCCGATTTCGGGTGAAATTATACCAAAACCATTCCGAGTATCGGCAATTGCGCCTGTTAACATTCCAATTGTTTTTGGAATGCTTATTTGTCCAGCTTCCAATGTTATCGGTACGTTTATATATTCATTATACATATTAATAGATACAAAAATTAATATACCATAATTTTTATAGGAACTATGGGTTTACATTGGGTAAATCAAAGCTATAATACTGCTTGTAATTATTGTAATCGTTCTGGAAATGCACAAACATTTGAACAAATGGCAACTTCTTATGTTTTAGCGGTAACAAGTGCATGTACATTTGCCTTTGGTTTAGGAAAATTATATGAAAGAGCCCCATTACATATAAAAAAATATGGTGGATTTGTAATACCACTTTTTGCAACTTCAGCTGCCAATATTTCCAACATATCACTAACAAGAGCAGATGAAATTATGAACGGTGTTCCAGTGAAAGATGCGTCAAATAACATAGTTGGCGTAAGTAAAATTGCAGGCATCCAAGGAGTGATACAATCAGCTGTGACTCGCTGTGTATTGGTACCATTTTCGTGTTTATGCTTGCCTCCGTTATTTATGGGACTTTTTAAAATGTTGAACATACTACCAAAAAACCCAAAGGCAGCACTTTTGGTAGAATTAGGAGTTATATATGCTTCACTACAAGCAGCATTACCTGGCGCACTCGCTGTTTATCCTCAAACAGCTTCGTTTGAACCAGAAAAATTAGAAAAATCATTTCATCATTTAAGTGGGAAGGGACCTTTGTTTTCCAATAAAGGATTATAAGCTACAAACCTGACTTTGTATGTTGTGAAATTGTATAATTATTAACAGTATATATAATTAGAAAGCTCTTGAATATTTCTTTATCTCCATTAGTATAGTTGCGGTGCTGATAATATCCTTCGTAAAACTGGGAGGTCTGGTAAATGATTTTTTAATTATGTCTTGAAATCTTGTATAGTATAGGAGCAATTGAGTTAAAACTTGTTTCAAAATTTCCATACCATTTCTAAAGTTTGCAAAGTAAGACAACACATTATCATTGATCTGTTGGATCCCACCACGCCAATTATTTGCGAATTCGTGTACGTATCCCTCAACTACAGTCTCGTCTATCACGGGTTTATCACCAGAAGTGGTATCCAACATCTTACGTTCAGACTCTGTGACAAAGGAGATAAGATATGGGAAAGAGACCCTGATTTCATCTTCAGCAAATAGTTCGCGCTGTTTCATCAACAGGTCATCAAACTTTTGTATCTCTTCACTAGATATCCTTCTCTCTTGAAATACACTCAATATTTGGTCATAATTATTTATAAGAAATACTTTCCTTTCTTTGGCGTTAGGAAACAATAGTGACATTCTATCTAACAATGCGATGATTTCCTGTCTCATAAGTTGTAAATCGTTTTGCAACATATTATCACCACCTCCCCCAATGGCATCAACAGAACCATTTTGTAATGCCAATACCGATGCAACCAACTCGCCGTACCGTCTAGATACATAATGAGGAGTAAGATCTAAGGTGCCCAGTCTTTTATGGTTAGCATTTCTTATAGATTTTAAATTTTCATCGAATACAATCTTAAACCTAGGCCATAATAGCATGGAAATTCTATCAAAGAAAGCATCTAAAACAGGAACTCGTCGTCTTTGCATTACCATTCGCTGACTGTGAGTAATCCTTATCATTAAAAGTAAACCGACAATATCATGGCACTGAAATAAATAATTTTCCAAATTTTCTAGAATTAATGATAAAGTCTTGCCGAATATTTTGTTGAAAGTGTCGCGGGTATTGGTTTTAAAAAAATCTATTATAAATAAAAATTCATTGGTAGCAGCATCGCTTAAATGCTTTATGATGGATCGCACTATAGCCTCGTAAGGATATTTCTGTGACTCTGCGGAGGCTACATGAATTAATATAGGTCCACTTTCAATATGATCCAGAATTTTATCTCTTTCTCCGAGTGAAAAAGAATCGTATCTTTTAGTGAAATTTACTTTCTGTGTAAATATTGATTTTAAATTTGCTTCTTCAACGGCGATCAAATCATTTTTTGATGACATGACTAGCTCAAACTTAGACAATTGTGAATAGTATGTTTTAAATAAGTTTTGAAGAGTTTTACCCATACTCTCGATGTACAATGTTCTTAAATCTTCTCCAACAGGAGCTGCCTCTGTTAACACAAACTGAAGCAATGGTGCATATTTTAACAATGAATTTTGTTGCAATACTTGTATATTCGTTTTTGGTTTCCGCAAAGCATTAAATTGAGTTGTAAAATAATCACGAACTTTAGAAATTACTCTCGCTTTCAGTTTTTCAAGTTCAGGCAGTAATGATTTTGCTGTATATGTATCAATAGGTGCTAGAGTTAAAGAAGAACCATCTTTTGCAGGCTGCATTTGCTGCAAATATTTTAATGCACAACTTAAATGAATAACCGAATCTAAAAACTTTTCATTTATTTCTGATGAAGCAATATTTTCTGCCATATCTGATGGTATGCACGAATTATCAACGAATTTGAATAGTTTTTCTTCGGCAGCACGTCTATTTTTTAGTCTTATACTCATTGACATCGATTCATCTTGTAAGTACTTTATTTCTTCGGATATTTCACCTAAATCTGCTTGAAATCCAAGCAACATTTCTTGCATTCTACCTAATACTGAATCACATTCTTGCATTTGTTTATGTAAGTCGACAACTTGTTGTCTATTATCAACATACTGCATGACTGCTTCCATTTCTGCCTCTCTAAGATCTTTCCCTAATTCATTACCATATTTCTTTAAGTCAACACCACGATGTAAAGCTTGTTGAACCATTTCATCCTCTTGAAACGCAAGCAAGTCCTCGCCTATTTCATCAAAATCTATCTCAATGTCCATTTTAAGTACTTTACAACTTGTCCAAAGCAAGTAAGAGCGGATGACGGCTACCGAGTTTTGGTCGAAGATTAAATCGGCCTTGTTCAATCAATAAGAGTTGTGTTGTACGTTTCTCAACTTTAATATCACTCTTGAAAGTTCAATTAATATTTAAATATTTCTCTCTATTTATATTTTTAAATTCTTATAAGTAAAAAAACAAAAATTAAGCAGCCACTATATCAGTTATAACAATCTACAAATGTTAGAATATAGATCGAGGTATTATTATACTTTCTTGGACGATATTTACACTTGTAATATAAAGTTACCATTCATGACTTGGGTTCCGGTCGGTATGAATTCAAATTTATTTTGTCTGAACTAAAATTTCAAGCCGAGCTTTAAGGTTAGAATGGCTTCCAAGATGCTGAAAGTGGGCATTCTCGAAGGAAGGCAGTTGCAGAATCTATCGGGGAAAGTTCGCTGTGAAGCCACATTATCACAAAACTATCCATTCAAAGAAAACACCCAAAAATCGAAACTGGTAGATGAGAATTTTAATAATCCTGTTTGGTCAGATGCTAATTTTGAATGGTAATTAACATATTTCTTACGTATATTTTCACAACGAATCGTTCTTATTATTTTATATAATATAGGGATATAAAAGATTACGATACTAAAGAAAGTAATTTAGTCATAAAAGTTATCAGTGAAGGTGATAAAGTAGGTGATGTAACCTTCCCTCTTGCTAATATTATCGAGAATAAAGAGGCTAAATTTGATTCTACTCCAAGACTGTAAGATTTCACTTTAGTTACCATTTCAGTATTACATACTAACTGTAAAATTTGTTTTATTAGTTTTAAATTAAACAATAATAGAGGTGTGTTACGTATTTCAATAGGCATCGTCAAGGGAGACACAAATACTTCGAACAAGACGAGTACTGAAATTGCGGTAGGATCGCGCATCCAACGCCAGATAAATGGCGAATACATCAAAGGAACGGTGACTAGAGTTCGACTTGGAGGTAAAGCTTTTGATGTTTCACTGGACAATGGAAACAAAGAAGTAGGAGTAGGAAAGGAACAAATTGAATTAATTGGAACTAATAACCCCACCGAGTCCCAATCTCAAAAAAAGAATACAATTCAAGAAGGCTCACGTGTTGAGGGTAACTACCGTGGTCGTGGTAAGTGGTACCCAGGCAAGATAACCCGAGATCGTTATGACGGTACATATGATATATCATACGACGACGGTGAGAGTGAGACTAGAGTAGAGAAAGCTAATATTAGAGCTATAGAAAGTGCCAGTGA
>JACCDO011070409.1_pt1 | contig 22676 bp, 22 predicted proteins | sample 7446101 | NCBI WGS metagenome assembly JACCDO01 (sample SAMN15323440, study PRJNA562643) | freshwater metagenome | isolation source: river surface water | place: USA:Blue River Watershed | collected 2017-08-16
AAGTTTACCCAGATGTTGTCATCAATGGGTAAAAATATACTCAGCAATACTTTGGGTATATTATCATTGAAACAAGTAACAAGTTCAATTTTAAAAATTGATAGAGACTTTAACTCAGGTAAATTCACAAAATATCCTTCAGAAAAATGGATTAATTCAATATTTAATGTTTATAATAAGTTTACCCAGATGTTGTCATCAATGGGTAAAAATATACTCAGCAATACTTTGGGTATATTATCATTGAAACAAGTAACAAGTTCAATTTTAAAAATTGATAAGGACTTTAGTGCTGGTAAATTTACAAAATATCCCTCAGGAAAGTGGATTAATTCAGTTTTATCAACCTATACTAAATTTACTCAGATGTTATCATCAATGGGTAAGTCTATAGTATCCAATTTATTAGGAACAATTTCTTTAGGTATAGTTACAAAGTCAGTTTTGAATATTGATAGAGATTTTAGTAAATCTAAGTTTACTAATTATCCATCTTTAAAATGGACTGATTCTGTTATAAAATCTATCGAACAGTTTTCTAAATTAATTGCTGGTTTATCTAAAAATGTTATAGGTAATTTAGTTGGTATTTTCAGTCTAAATAAGATTGTTAAATCGATTTTAAATGTTGACTCTATTTTATCAACCGGTAAATATATTAAATATCCAGATGTTAAATGGATTAATTCAACTATTAAATCAATTAGTGATTTTACTTCATTAATTAATCGAGTTAATACAACTTTAAATTTACCAAATTTAATTATGGGTCAATTTAAAGTTAAGAGTATTGTAGATTTCATACTATTTGCTGATAAGAAATTATCAATGGGTAAGTATAATAAATGGCCAAATGATAATTGGTTAAAGAAAACAACCTCTTCTATCTTATTTTATGGTAGCTCAATTGTTAAAAGTGATAAAGATTTTTCTTTTACTAAGTTAATTAGTGGTATAATTAAAGATAAGATTATTGTAGAGATGATACTTTGGGTTGATAGAAAACTATCAACTGGTAAGTATAATAAATGGCCTGATAATCCATGGTTATCTAAGACTATATCATCTATACTCAGCTATGGTAGACTAGCTATTCAATCTGATAAGGAGTTTAAAATGCTAAGTTTGGTAACTGGTATAGGTAAAATTAGACTAATTACAAACACTATACTTTGGGTAGATAGAACATTAGATAAAGGCAAGTATAAAAAGTGGCCTGAACAAATGTGGATATCTAAAACCTCAAATTCAATATTGAAATATGGCCAGTTGGCAATAGATGTTGATAAGAGATTTGGAATAGCTAGATTATGGTTGGGTTTAAAAAAGGTAAAAGATATTGCTGACACAATAAGACACGTATCTTTGACAATTGATAAGGGTAAATATACCAAGTTTCCTAGTCTTGAGTGGTCTAAGTCTGTAACACTTTCTATATCTGAGTTTATGAAGATGCCATTTAAAGGAACTGTTGGTCTACTAATGGATAAACTATTTGGAGCATCTGAAGATCAGAAAAAGTCACAACTTGGTAAAATTGTAGACCTTATGATCTATGTTGATAAGAAGTTTCAAGCTGGAAATTGGTCAAAGTTTCCAACTGTTCAATGGGTTAATGGTACTATCTTAGCTTTACAAAAGTTTAGAAGCATTGTTGGTCTATTAAGTTTCAGCTCACTTAAAGATAAAGTATTTTCATATTTTGGTGTTAAAAGTCCAATTATTTCAGCAGTTTCTAATATTGAGAAATTAGCATACTCATTCTCTAAATTATCCGCTGCTATGAAATCGTTTAGTAGTTCAATTAAAGAATTAGATAGTGAAAAATTAGCTGCTATTAAGAGTTTATCAACTAATGTTGTTTTAATGTCACTTATGAATCCTGAGCAGTTTGATGAGATGATGAATAAGTTAGAGGAAAGAGCTGGTGTGTTTAATGAGTTAATTAAAGACTTCGAATCTAAAAAAGAAGAGGCTCAGAAAAATACAGGATCTGCAGTTGGTCCTATGAAAGTAAAACCCGCTACAACAACTCCAAAGGTTTCAGATTCTCAAATACTATCTCAAAAAATGGATATTATGAACTCATTGTTAAGTGATATAGCTAGTGTTGTAGGGTCAAGAGGAGCACTTAAAAATTACTTAAATAAAATAAAAGATGATGTTAGCATAGGTGGTAGTTCACAGACTATAACAAATAAGTCCGATAGGAGATTAAAAAGAATAATTAGAAAACTTGGAGTTTCTAATTTCGGAATAAATATCTATCTATTTAGTTATAATTTTGATCCTAATACACTTTACCAAGGTGTTATAGCACAGGAGTTAATAGGTACTGAATATGAGGATGCATTACATTTAGATAAAAATGGAATATATTCTGTAGACTATAGTAAGATAGATGTTGAATTCAAAAAACATTTACATGATAGCATCATATAAGTATTATGAATTTCTTTAAAAAGATAAAACTTTACAGAGAATACAAAAAGATAATAAAGGAAAATAGAGTTAGTCTAGAGGCGAACTATTCTATCAGAATAGATCGTGCTAATAGATTATATACAGTTTTGAATATTCCTGAGGAAAATTTTGGAGAGCCATATAACCTGAGAAAATCTGATATCGATCAAATCTCAGAGAGATTTATAAGAGAATACATAACTAGATTGTCAACTTTTTTAAATGAAAAAGGCCTATCAGAGTTATATGACTTTTATGAACCAGTTAAGAAGGTGGATAAATACTCCTATCTAATTATATTGGGATATAAACCTTTAAACACTGTTGAATATAATAATTTCTTATGGTTTAGATTTTTTCCGGCCATAGGAATTATTACACTAATATCATTAGTTTTATATTTTATTTTTAAGTAAAACAAAGTGATATTTTAAATTTATAATAAAAAAATAGAAATATATGAGTAAATTTTACGAAGTATCAGAGGATACAAAAAAAGAGTTTTTCGATATCTTTAATAAAAAGAGTTTTCCACTTTCTTTAAATTTCCAATTTGTAGGTAGTGAAAGTCAAAAAAACTTGATTAAAATATCAAAGATTTCTGATCAGTATGCATTCCTAATGAATAAGGACTTACTTGTTTCATTAAATGAAGACTTAATGAGTGTCTTTGATAAGACATCTATTACAATTTTAATTGAACAAGAAATCGATAAGATTAATATGGATATTAAGAGTGGTAAAATAAAAATGGTTAAACCTGATTTAAGTACTTTTTCATCACTTATAACAAAGTATGGTGTTGATAAAGTGGCTAAAGCCAACCAAGTGGAAGAGTTATACAATCAACAGGTTAGTGATGGTAATGAAGAATTTATAATATAATTATGGAAGACTTATCAAATATTTATTACATAGCTCTTAAAAAGAGATATGAGGCACAGATTGAAGAGGCAAAGGCAAATCTATCTCTTTATTTTTCCAATCATTTAGCAGCAATTGGTGAGCACTCTGATTTATTAGCAGAACATGATAAATGGATAGAAGTATTAGCAAATGCACAAGATAAATTGGAAACTTTAGAGAGATTTTTAAATAAAAAATAAAATAAACAAATAATATGTCAAATAAAGTAGAAGTCGCAACGGTAAAACCAGAGATATCCTTCTCATATGGAGAAGAATCTCTTAGAATTTTAGAATTTTTAGAAGAATCACTATTAGATTCAAAGATTGAATCAATAGTTAGTTATATGAAGGAGACAAATGGTCTTGGCAAGACTGATGAACAAAAGGATAATGATTATGCACATGCTCAGTCTCTTTGGAGAGAGTATCAGAAAGAATTAAGAACTGTTAAGTTTAATTTTTACTTAGATAGATCTCAATATACACTTTTAACTGATATTCTTTTGAAGAAGTTAGAATATGATGTTAATAACATATTTATTGCAATCGAGCTAACTGAGCTACTAGGTAATATGAGTGGTACAAAGTATACAAGTGATAAAGAGATTAAATCATTTAAGGTTACAGCAACTGACATTACTTACATATATCATCTTATACAAAATTTTAAAGTAAAAGGACTTACAAAAGATGCTTATACTTTTTCAAAAATCTTAGTAAGAATTGGTGAGATATCAAAGTTAGTTAATTACTATGATGCACACGCTAAGAATTTAACAGAAGAAATTTCAAAATGGGCGTTATCATTAGATGGATCAGAAAATATTTTAGCTGAATTACCAGAAAAAGAATTACAATAAAAAAAGGAGAGTTTAACTCTCCTTTTTTATTTATTTAAAAATTTATATAGTTTTTTAATATAGATGTCTCTTTCAAATTTTGATTGATTCATTAAGTATGTTATGTATGTAAAATACAAAACCTTGTCTACTAGTGTTTGATTGCTTATTTCGCCACCCGGGTATCTAAATTCTATGTAGTTAAACTTATCTATAGGTACCAAATTGACTCCGAAGTTTTTATATCCCTCATTTTTAAGAATTTGTTTAAGTTTTGAGTTTAATATATCTTCCACCTCATTCAAATTTTTTGTTTCATTTAGTATATTTTTACAATTACTTATTAATTCTTTTTCATCACTTAGCTTTTGTAAGAGGGATCCACAGAATTTGGAATTTTTTCTCCATTCCATATTTTTGAATACAAATGGATCGTCACCTTGATCATTTAGAAATAGTAAGCCTTTTATAAAGTTATAATTAGACTTTTCTTTAATACCTAAGTTAATGTGAATTCCAGTTCTCTCTGTGAATTTCCAATATTCTTGATTATTATAGTCGTTATAAAAATCATTAATAAATACTATTAAATCATTTATATTATCAAAATATGTTTTATTTGATAGCTCAATTCCTCTATCTAGAGTGTTATCTAATTCGAACTTTATTAAATCCTTGTATTTTTTGAAAAATGAATTGAAGTTTTCTTTAAACTTTTCCTCTAAATACTCAAAGTTATCAGAGAAAAAGTATGTAAGAACTTGTTGTCTCATTAACTCAACAATTAAATGTTTATAATTTTCATCACCATAATTTTCAGACTCTAACAGATCGTCTATTATATAATCATAGTCATCGTATTCATATCTTATTTCTGATAATAAATCTTCTATAAACTCTTCAATTTCCTCAGTCATTTCAAACTCATTTATTCTTAGTAATTCTTTATCTACAGATCTTTTTATTTTATAAATTATTTCATTTACATACTCATCCGTATAGTCAACATCTATATTTTCTAAGTCTAATGTTTCTAATTCAATTTCTATCGATGATGTAAATTTATCAGATATTTCTTTATTTTTAAAGAATTCTAATTTTGACCTTTTTATTTCATTTACAAATTGTGAGTATTTAAATATCATATCTTTAATTATTAAATTGGACAATGGTTTGCTGACCATATATATTTGTAATTTCTTGATATATTTACACCTAATGCTTCAGCTGTTGTGTAGATATCATCTAAGCATTCTGAATCCGATCCACCAACTATTGTTACCGGTAATTTATTTACACTTTTTAATATATTGAAGAGCTTCTTAGGACAATGAAACCATTTGTGATTGTTTCCGATAAATGTTATTATTGTTCCTTCCTTTGTGTTAAAAAAATCACCTTTTTTTAATTTATTACTTTTTTCTAAATCGTTAATTTTATTAAATGTCTCCTCATCTAATATTTTCTTGTAAAAATTTGAATCTACTTTATAATTATATCTCTTTTCAATTATATCAGTTTGATTTGGAAAGCTATATAGATCTTCGTGTATTGGTATTTCTGGATATTCTTTGTATAGATAGTCTTTATCAATATTTTTACCATCAATATGATTATCCCATATTTGATAAACTTTATCAAAACTTTTGCAGTATTTCATCAACTCATTTAAATAGTTTTCTGTAAAAAACTTTCTGAATGATTTTTGAACATCTGTTATTAAAAGAATTTGATTATTATAGTTTTCAAATTTTTTTATCCTATTCATAGAGTATATATTTAATAAAAAAACCCATCAATTTGATGGGTTTTTATTTTATTTTTAATATTTATTATAAAGGTAATTCCTCATTTCCTTCTTCACCCTCTTCTTTTTCGCCCTCTTCTTTTTCGCCCTCTTCTTTTACTTCTTCAAATTCTTCTTTTTGAGTCTCACCTTGAGGTTCAGCTTCTGTTTGAACTTGAACTTGTGGTTGAGCTTGTGGTTGAGCTTGTGGTTGAGCTTGTGGTTCAACTTGAGCTTGTGGTTGAGCTTGTGGTTCAACTTGAGCTTGTGGTTGAGCTTGTGGTTCAGTCTGTGGTTGAGTTTCAGATTGTACTTGACCATCACCCATTAATGCTCCCGCTGGAATTTGATCAACATTTAAGAAATTTGTATTGATGTATTTAACAACCTCTTCTGCTATATCAACATCTCCAAAAAATTGACGTAAATTTTTACCAGTTGTATCTTTTACTTTTTTAACATATGCGTTAATTAAAGATTGTGGAATATCTATAAATGTTCTAACCTTGTAGATATCATTAACTTGAAGAACAGATTCTTTAATAATCTCTTCTTTCTTTCTATTGATTGTGTATTTTTCAAATTTTCTAAGATGTTTCATCTTCTTTATTTTAATTTTTTATATTGTATATATTAATGTTTAAAATTAACTTTTTATTATTATTATTGTAGTTACTACAGCTAATGCTACATTTCCAGCTACACTTATAATTTTCTTAACTTTTTGTCTAAAAATCTCTTTTTTGAGTATTTTTATTTCCTCATTTTTTATTTCCAATTGTTCTTCACATAATCTTGTGTCTAATTCACAATTAGATAGCCTTATCTTTAAGTTATTTATTAATAAGTCTTTTTCTTCACCTTGTTTTATTAAGTCTTTCTTTTGTATTTCTAATAGTAGAACCTTTTCTTCTAATGCATTTATTACTTTTACATAGTGAGTATCTAAATTATCACAATCTAATCTCATTTTTTTAAAAAGTTCTAACAGTTCTGCATCATTATCTAATGCCTGAGCCTGTTCAATTGAAATTATTATCCCAATTGTATCACCACCTTCTACTAAATATTGAGGTAAATCATTTTCTGTCTGTGACATACTTATTAGTGGTAGGAGAATCGCTACTAGTAGTGTTAAAATTTTATTCATTTTTTTTAGTTTTTTCTTTTAGAGAATTTAACAAATTATCACCAACTCTCTTAATTGGTTCTTTCTCAAGTTTCTCGATTTCTTTTTTAGTTTTTTCGTATTCTGACTTATATGAGCTCGCTGTTGATTTCAATTTACTAATTTCATTATCTTTCTTTGATATTAATTTCTGAACAGAATCTATTCTAGACTGATATACTTCAATATTTTTTATGTATTCTTCAGCTTCTTTTTCAAGCTTTTTATTAACTGTTTTTAAACTATCTCTTTCTTCTTGAATATTTTTATTTTTATTCTCGAGACCTTTAATCTCTTTCTTATACCCAGATGAAGACATAAAGTAATTGATTGAAAATAGTATCGCAATTATTACTGATACTATTATGGTCCAGTCTTTTAAGGTTAGATTGGTGAAAATTTTACTAAACATTTGTCTTTTTAAGTTTTTTTTGTATATTTACATCTTGAATATATATATTCAATAAAAAAATCTACATTAGTGAAAAAATTAGTATCTTTCGATTTTGACAAAACAATGTGCTTCACTCCCGAACCAGAGGAAGGAAAAATTATATTTAAAAATAAAACAGGTTTAGACTGGCCTTACAGGGGATGGTGGGGAAGAGCCGAGACTCTAAATTTAGAAATATTTCCAATTCCAGTTAATCAGTATGTTTATAGAGAATATCTAAATTATTTGGATGATCCAAACTCTTATGTCATATTAGCAACTGGTAGACTATCTAAACTAAGAGACGAAGTTATTTCTGTTTTAGACCATCACGATCTAAAATTTGATGAACTTCATCTAAATCCAGGTATGGATACTTATATTTTTAAGAGAGACTTATTTGAAAAACTTATTTTTAGGAATAAGCCTGATTTATTTGTAATGTATGATGATAGAGGAGAACATTTATCAAAATTTGAAGATTGGGTAAAAACACAGCCCTGCGAAATACATATAATTGACGTGATCAAAAAAACAACCAAAATTTTTAATAACTAAAATGGCAACAATTACTAAGAAAAAGACACAATCTAAAGTTGATGAAATTTTATCACAACCATTTAAATTAATACTACACAATGATGACTATAATACATTTGACTGGGTTATCACTTGTCTAATGAAGGTTTGTAATCATGAATATGAACAAGCCAGTCAATGCGCTCATATTGTTCACTTCAAAGGAGAGTGTGATGTTAAGTATGGTGATTATGATAAGATCTCAAAGATGAAAGAAAAGCTTTCAAATGCTGGACTAAGTGTTACTATTGAGGCGAATTAAAACTTATTTACTTTACCAGATTGTATCATTTCTTTGATTTGAAGTAAATCATCATTGGTTATATCATCCATTTTGTGTTTTACTTCAAATCTTTTGCTTTCATCCTTATCAGAGATATTAGCGTTTATTATTTTTCTTATATCTTTTACAGATATTGATTGAGGAATATCCTGATCGTTTCCTACATTATTAGAATTTTCCTTCTCATATTTTTCCCACTCTTCTTTATAGTTTGGTATTACTTCGTCAAACTCTTCTTTTTCATCGTCTGAAAAATCATTTGTTATTGCGAGGATTCTCCAATCGAATTTATCTCTATTTCTTCTTATAAAATCAACTGGTAGATTATTTGCACTTATGAGACCCCATAGGTTGAACTTTTCAATAATCCATTCAAACTTTGAAATGTCTTTAATTTTTTCCGATGAGCATAAGTATAGTATCATTCTTTCCCAGTTTATGTAGTTCTCATATAATTTTGTAAATTTATCTGATAGTTCAGAGTATGTTTTCATGTTTAAATTATAAACGTCTTCTAAATCAAAATAGTCAATATCAATTGCGTCCTTTATGAATTTTTCCGAAAGAGTTTTTACCTGTATTATAAGATTTTTATCTAATCCATCAAATTCAACACTTTTGGGACCCCATTTTAGAATAAAAGACTCTGGTATGTCGTAGTTTTGAAGAACCGATAATAATCCGTCCTCTGAAATCATCTCTAATAATTCTTTCTCTGTTAATTTTACAGTTTCTTCGATTATTTTCTCTTCAATTATTTCTACTTTTTTCATATTAATTTAATTTATTTTTGAATGGGTTGTTCCAATTTGAAAGAACATCATTTTTATATCTATTTTGAGTAATCTTTCTCCTTCTAATATCTAGCATTTGTGAGTAATCTACTCCCTCAACAAATTCTAAATTATTTAAAATTTGATTTATATAATTTTTAAAATTAGTATCCTGTAGAGAATCAATATATTCTTCTATAATTTGTCTATAATCATTTTTTTGAAATATAGCACACATATCTATAATAGTCATTACTGTATCATCGTGTGATGTCCCATCTGCAGCATATCTAACATTTCCGGCATTTGTTGTGTGTTTTATAAACGTTGTTATTTCTGATATATTTATCTCATTTGTTATTATTATTGATCTATCTTCCATTTTGTCTTGATACTCTTTAACTAATAGATTTTTATTATCACCGACTTTTAAACCTATTTTTTCTTCCAGTGCGTCAGCTCTATGTTTGAATCTAAAGAATATAGAGGATCCATAATCATTTCTACCATCAAATACTTGTGGTAGATGTGCTAGTAACTCATTACCGTATGTGTTTATTTCTAATACTATTTTAACATTATCCGGATTAAAATATTCAAATGATATTAGGTAAAGTAATTCAGATAATTGTTGAACAGATATTAAATTACTTCTAAATATTCCAATTTGTTCTAATCTTGTAAAATCAACTATAGATTTGTATTTATGTTTTTGTTTTTCAATTAGGTCAATTGATTTAGTTCCTATTTTGAAAACATTTATTACTGTGTAATCTTGACCAAGACCCTCCGCTACATCTACTGAAAGTATTATTTTATAATTCTTTCTTTGTATAGGCATAAATAAATCATCATCTTGAACCCATTTAAAGTCTTGATATGAAAATTTTAATCTATCCTCAAATTCTTCAATTCTTTCCCACTCATATATTTTTTTATTTTTTGATAATTCATCTATTAAAGTTTCACTTAATAAGCTTCTAGATGAGTTTATAAATCTCAAATCATATTCTTGATTAAAGGCTTCTTCACCTCCTATATCTTTAATTGTTTCTTTTTTCCAAGTTGTTATATCGGCAAATTCTAAAATTCTAATACCATTAAAAGACTCGGCTAATAGATCTTCCTCTGAGCATTCTTGTGTATTTAGTGTTGTTATTACCCACTTTTTTAATTCATCATTGTATTTTAATGAGTGCTCATTATTTGGATATTTATCTTTTAAATAGCTCAACAATTCTTCCTTTACTATATTAAGTTCATCAGTTTTTTTACTATTAAGTCTTATATAAGTTGCGAATCTTTTTGGAACTTGCCACCAATAAACCCTTTTTGCACAATATGATGACTTTTCACCTTCCGGCTTTTCAGCTTCACTTAGTAATTTGTGAAAAAGATTAAATCCATTTGGTGTCGATGTTATTATAATTTTTGAATTCTCAATATTAGATACTGTTGGAAATACGGATTTATAAAACTTATCAGCTATATTATCTGGAAGATATGCAAACTCATCTAAGTATAAAAAGTCAGCAGTTTGACCTATTGACGATGTTTTAGTGGTTGCGAATCCTTTTATTCTACTTTTATTCTCAAATACCATGAACTTTTGATTCCAGTTAATTATTCCTTGTTGTAGAAAAAATGGAAGTCTTTGATATATCTCTCTTATTTTATCTAAAACTTCTACAGCGGTGTCTAGTTTATTTGCAGTTACTAATACATTCTTATTGTTATTGAATAAGACATAGTGTAGCATCATAATAGATGAACAAATAGTTTTACCAATTTGTCTACTAGCCATTAATATATTAAATCTATTATTAAAGAAGTTATCAAGTATTTCATTTTGATAATCTCTAAGAGGTATTATTATAGGTTGTCCTTCTTCACCTTTTATATAACAATAGGTTGCTGCAAAGTAATGTATATCTAAAGCACATTTGATGTACTCCTCCTGTTCTTCCGGTGACATTTTGAAAACCAATCCCGATGTTCTTAATCCAACAATTTTCTCATAAAATGGATTTTCTAACCTACTTAAAACAAAACCATTGTTTATCTTTTCGGTAGCCTCCTCAACCATTTTTGTTGTCCATATAATCTGTCTAGACATAAATTTCTATTTTTTTGAAAAAAATCCACAAGAGATGTGTTTTACTATATATAGTAATGTATGAGTGCTACAATGTCTAAAACAGAAAAGGAACACAACCGAATCAACGATGAGTTCGATTTGATACAAGAGGAAAATAAAGAATTTGATATATCTAGTCATTTGGCTACAATTGATGATTTACCAGATTTAGGACAAATTGAGTTATATGATTATGACTCAGATCTCACCGTTGTTACACAAAAGGGTATTGAAGTTATAGAGTCACTAGTTGATCTATATTTAAGCGAGTTTGGGGATTTAAAAAATCATCCATATATAAGAAATAAGGTTAGAGAAGATGCACTGGTTTATGCTGAAACACTCTTCTTACAGAAAATGACAAGAAAGAATTTTCTAACACAGCTAAGACAAATAGATAACGGAGATAACTCTGCTAGAATGCATGAGGTTATAAATCAAACAATTCGTGAAATTAGGGAGAATTCTAAATTTTCGTCCTCTCAAAGAACTGAGTTGGAACAATACTACAAGACATTTAGAGAAGATTTAAGTGAGGTTTCATCTACAATGAAAACAGATTCTTCAAAACCTGGAGATGATGACGGTCAGATAGTTGATAGTAAAAAACTAAATGACTTAATTAGCGAGGCGATGAAGAAGAAAAAAAGTTAAAGTTTTCAAAACTTCTAATTAGATTTGAATATTCTAACTGAATTGTAAACTCGTTAAATTTATTAGCCTTATTGTGAGTGTACTCTTTTACAATAATAATATTATCATCTCTTTTAATTTTATCTTTAACCATTGTTTTCAAAGAATCTTCGGAATTTAGTAGAAACTTTTCCAACAAATCATTAATACTCTTTGATAATTCTACTGATTTTTTATTATCATCATAATAAAATACTTTAGAGTAGTCTTGTATTTCAACATTAGAAAATCTATTTCCATCCAATTTTAATCCTATTAAGTGTTGAAGAATGATTTTATTCTTTGTATATGCTATCTCATCTTCATCATTGTTGAAAAATGTCTCAGATAGATAGTAAATATTCTTTATTGTTAGACCTATATCTTTTAATTCTTCAGTAAGTTTTTCAATTTGATTTTTAAAATTTTCTTTTTTATTTTTTGAGCATAGAATATAGATGTCATCATTTGTATTGACTATCTTATTGAAAAATGACTTATCTATTTCAAATTTAATATTTTCAATTAATTCTGGATTTAAAAATTCTTGAAATGATATTGCCAAATTAGAAATATCTACTTTATACTTTTTCGATTTTATTTTTAACTTCGTCATAAAATCATTTGATAACCAAAATGTTTTACCGTTAAAGTTTATCTTATTATTATGACTCTTATAGATTCCAGATTTAAATAGATTTAAATCTGAATTTTCGATCTTAATAATTGGTATATTAGGATTGCCTTTGTCTACTATCCAAGCCTTGGACTCGTTTTTAACTATTAAGTCTATATTTATAAAGTGAGCAATCATATTTTTATATATTAAAAAACCCGTTTGAATATTAAAACGGTGTTTAATCAGGTATTATATACTATTTTTTTAATTTGTAATATAATGTTATTCCAATTAGTTCTCTACCAGACAATGCTTTGATTGCTGATTCCAAATCAGAATGAAGATAGTTTAGAGTACTCAAGGTAAATCCTTCGGAATGTAGATATTGATCTATCCTGTGAAGTTCTTCAATCCAATCATCAATTTTAAATTTATACTCTTCATCTCCAGCACCTCCACCAATTCTTATGTGAATTTGTGGTAAAACATTAGTTGGTGTGAGTAATGAACCAGATTTATTATAAGATGGAAAATCAACCGATTTTACAGTATATGGAATATATTCTTCTTTGAGCCGTACTAAAATATTTTCCACCTCTTGAGTAATTTTTACTAATTCTTCATCAGTAGGAATATTTACATTCTCGAATAATTTAAATGATTTTAAGTAATTCATAAATTATATATTAATAAAAAAACCCAGTTTAAAAACTGGGTTTTGAGACAGTGATTTTATTTTTTTATATATCAGCTATTCCTTTTTCTAAGGCAAATTCATAAATTGCAGGTAGATTTAGATGCTTTAAAAATCCATTTCTAACATCACCCATTGTTTTCGATTTTTTAAGGATAGATATAATAGTTATTCCAAATTCTTCTTGAAAATCTAAAAAGCAGTCATTCCAAGTTTTTTTATAGTTATTCATAATTTTCCACTCATAATCACCACCTGAAAGCCAGTATATAGCTAATTCTGGTCTAATATTATAATAGTCAATATCTTTAATTTCTAATTCCCAAAATTTATTAATGTCTTTATTTTGATATGTCATCATTATAGCAACTGCTTCTGAGATATCAGTAGTAACCTCACTACCTATTTCAAAATAATATTGGTCTCCTTCTTTATCTATTTTTATAAAATTGTCTGACCAAAAATTAAATTTTCTTAGTAGTTCTACTTTCTTCTTTTTCATAAATGAAAAATTATTTTTTATATCATTATTGATTAATTTTCACACCACTTTTCCAATTACCCATAAATTTACCGCCTTCAAATATTCCGTTTATCCAATTACCATGAAATTCACCATCTTTAAAGATACCATAGATCCAATTTCCAAAAAAGTATCCTGAATGCCATATAATTGTATTATTTTTTAATTCAATTACGGCATTTTCAATTTCTGAATCAATTACCCAGTTAAGATTTTTTGATTTTAGTATAGAGTCTATTTTGACTTGACTCTTGATGGACTTACCATCTGTTAAAAGCTCTATGTACCTCATAAAGTTAGATTAAAACTTGAGGTATATATTCAAATGAATTTTACATTTTATTACCTGGATGGATTTTTTAGAAAAAAAATAATCCAACCTAAGTTGGATTATTTTAAATTATTTAAAAAGTCTTTTTCATCAGGCTTTAGTGAGTCAATCCCATATGCTGATATTTTTTCTAAGATAGAATCTAAGTCAAGATTCTTTGGTTGCTTTTGTAATGATATTGGATTAATCTTTAAAAGGTCGTTACTAAACATATCCGTATATTGAACAGTATCGCTCTTTTTTGTTGTGAATGCAACAATCATATTGTCTTCTTTTCTAATCCATAATTTAGCGAATCCTTCATACTTATTATTAAGTAGAGTATCATAGTTAAAACCATGAATATCACACAATTCTTTTAGTTTAATATGATTAAACATTTTAAGGTCTACGCAGATGATGTTTTCCATATTCATTATTTTAAACAAATATAAGGATAAAATCTTATTTACCAAATTTTATTTTTTATATATAACAAAAAAGTTTTCTATTTTTCTATGAAAAAACTATTAACAAGAGAAAGTTATTTACTTTCACTAAACGAGAAATATTACTCTAAATATACTGGATACTCTCTTCTAAAAGAAGAAGCACCAATGGCTAATGATATACCTTGGGGAGATTCATTGGTAGGTAGACTAATAAATTCTTTCGCTAGAAAGGCTAAGATAGCTTTCAATAAGAGAAGAATAAGTGGAATGACAACCGCATTGAAGAGCTTATTTGATGAAATGTTAGTAACTGGTAGTATTCAAATGCCAGAAGAACAGTTAAATAGAATTAAATTTTCAAACTTATTGGGTATTTTAATGGAGCAAGTTGAGGAAGAAGAAGACGTTAACTTATTGATTGATACGACTAACTCATTAATAGAAGAAGTAGAAGACTCTAATAATAAGAATAAAGATGAGATGATTAAAGCTTTAAAGGAATTCTTAGAGTATCTAAAAGGACTGAAAGCTGGTAAGATCAAAGATGATGATGATACTGAAGAAGAAACATCATCTGAAGAATCTGAAGATCCTAATAAGATATTTTTTAGAAATTCTAAGTTATTATTACAGTCAGTTCTTGACCTACATATGATGATAAAACAAAATGTTGTTAGAGTTGGTGGTGGTAAAGAGTCATATGACAATAAAGTTGCTTCCGCTAAGTCTAAATTAAAGGTTGGTTCCGAGTATATGTATATCAATTCTAAAGGTGAAAAGATTAGATGTATGTTGTTGAGTTTAACAAATGAAATACAGAGAGCTTCTGATAAGAAGTGGCTTACAAAAGATGATGTTAAGACTGGAAAACTAGAACCAGATCAAGCATGTGTTGTTTATAAAAGAGATAAAAATGGTAAAGAAGTCCAGGATTATAATAATGTTTACAATAGTCAAGTTGTTGAGATATCAAAAATTTACAACTTAGAAGGTAAAGAGCCTGGTAAAGTAGAAAAGCCTGGTGAAAATGTTTCAACATCATTTGATAAAGAAAAGTATTTAAATTTAGAAAAAACTTATCAAACTAGTAAAAAAATCGATGTTCTTAAAAACCTAATTAAAATGGGTCAAAATGCTGTTAAAGTATATCAGGCTAAAAATGATCAACAGTCAGTTAAGTTTTATAATGATAAGTTAAATCAACAAATAAAGAATCTTATTAATTTACAAGCTCAGAGCTATGGGATTTCACTACAGTCCACTAAGGATGTTAAAGTTGGTGATAAGATTGTTAAGAAACCTACTGGTCAATTCAAAGATATTAAAACATTAAAAGATGATATTGCTAAGGCTTCTAATACAGCTTGGTCAATAGATTTAAAACTTGGTAATAAATCTACTAAGCAGACTTCAGGTCAACCTAGTCAGTCTGTTGGTAAACCTGTTAATGCTTCATATGAATATATTGATGATTCAATATTAGAAGAAGTTGAGGCTAACTTACAAGGTGTTGAAAGTCAAGCTAAAAATGCTTGGAAAAAAGTAGTAAATGCATTTAATAAATCCGGTATCGATAACTTTATTAAAGAGATTGAATCTTTATTGAAAGTGTCAATAAAAGATGGAAAGGATGAATATAAAAAGGCAAAGAATACTATATTATTGATTGGAAAACAAGTAGTTTTAAATAAATCCACTGTCGGAAAACCTATATCATTTGATGATTTAGTTAAAGAGGCAATGACTATCAATGATGTTTCTAAGTCAGTCTCTTTAATAGGTAGAATAATACTTTCATTTAAAGAAGATATGGGATTGACCGGATCATATGGTAGTGCAATAAAACCTTTAAAGGATTTTATAAACTCTTTTAGTGAGTTAGAAAAAAATATATCAAAAATATCTTCTGAGAAAAAAGAATCACTAAGTAGATACTCTGATTTCATATTAATATTAGAGAAAAATGAGTTTTCAGAGGAAATAAAAGATAAATTTGATGAGATATTTACAGAAGAAGTACAAGAATATTTCATAATAAATGAAAGTGAGATTGAGGAAATTAAAGATTCTGCAAAAGAAACTCCAGGTGGTCAATTGTTATTTACAACTGCCGATCCTATAATAGAGATTGTTAGAATATTTCACAGAGCAAATAGAATACATACTCCCGGTGTTATTCCATCTGGAAGAACCGGTGGTAAAGTATCTAATGCCGTATTTAGGGAGTATGAGGACCTTGGTAGCGGTGGTGGTAGCCCAGACTCACCAGGTAGTGGGCCTTATAGAAATATAGAGCTTTATGATTCTTGGTTTAATGCTGTTCAAGACATATTATCTGATACAAAATATAGACCTATTTTTAGTGAGAATACTGTTTTTGAGTTCAGAAATGAAGAAACGGGTGGAGTTGGTGATAGGGTAGAAGCTGGTGGTAAAATACTTTTAAGATTTATCAATAGTCTACTATCTGATTCTAAGATGTATAAATCAGGAGCTATTAATAGTTTCATTGAGGAATATTTTAAACTAAAGGGTGGTATTTCAAAAGAAAAGCAAGTCTATCCTACAAATACAGGTGATGCTGATGATAATGATAAAGTATCAGAGAATGTTGTTGTTACAAATGTCAAGTATGTAAAACCTGGATCGGTTAGAGATTTAAATACTGATGATCTTTATAAAGTATTTACTGGTGCTGATAATTCGGAAAATGAGAATTTGGCTTTTAAGATGAAGGTTAAAGATTCCGAGGGTAAAGAGTCAACTTATTTCTGCGTGTTTAAGGGATTTGAAAATCAATATCCAATTTTTATATTCAGTCTATTTAATTATTCATATGAGCTCAGTAAGGTTAGTGGTATTCCAACAACATCTATTCCTTCGAGTGCTTTTTTAGGTAGCTTTTCAAAATCAACTACTCCTAGTAAGATAAAGGTCGGTGATAAAGTTAATATTAGATATGTTGATTTAAAGTCACCACAGGCATCTAAAGTCAATAGTGATGGTGTTAGAGACAGAGTTGAACTCACTGTTACTGACTTATTAGTTTTGTGTAATGATAAGTCCGAGAAGTACTTAGGATTCGATACTAATTATTTACCAAATCTTAAAAATGATATTAAGAATAATATCAATTCTGCTAAAAATTTAGTAAAACAAAGATGAAAAATATAGAAACATATGAGGGATTATTTTCAAACATTTTCGGAAAGAAAAAGGATGAGAATGTACAAAAGAATAAGAAAAAGAATATACTCTCATTAGATACTTTTTTTAGTAAAAAGGATGATGATTTGGCTAAGAAGATTTTACTCTCTTTGGAAAAAGCTTTATTAAATGAAGATGGTGCTAAGATTATAGGTGATATATCTAAATACGCGGATTATAAAAGATCTGTAAAGTTTCAAGGTAAAGATGGTAAAACTCATGTTATATCCATTCAGAAGAGTAATCATCCAAGAAGATTTACTACTAAATCTTTTATAGGTGTTGCTCCTGGTGAAAATTATATACTTGTTGTTAACGGTAAACACTTCATAGATAAAAAAACTAATAAGAGTACAGTTTCTCAAAGAGTTTGTAGAAAAATATGGGAACTTTTAGATAAAGAACACGATAAAAAGTGGTTTGATAAGGAAAATCTTTCTAAAAGTTTTGAATAATTTCAAATTCCTTTCTTTATATATAGATAATTATGAAACATATTAAGAAATTTTACTTGTTTCTTGAGGCTGAAAATTTAGAGGGTTCAGATGATGTAAATCCTGTTCCTAATGATAGTCAAATGGATAATTCAACAGATGCTGCTGAAAAATCTGCACTGACTGAAATAGAGAAAAATCTTAAAGATTTTCAAAATCGAAGACAGAAGATGGAAAACATCTTCAATGATAAAAAGATAGTATCTGATTCTGATTTAGAAAAGGCACTTTTAAATGGTGTTTATGACAACAAAAAAGAAAATAGATCCAGAAATAGGTATCTTAAAGATTTTGAATCAATTCTTAGATCTGAAAGGAGAAAGAAGAAGATCGAAGAGTCTATTGCTAAAGATAAAGATAGTATAAAATCCACAAACGATGATATATTTAGACTTGAAAGTGAAATGAGAATGGATCTGAGTCAAAAGAGAATGGATGATATTAAAATTAGCCTTGATAAAAATAGAAATCGTCTTAAAGAACTAAAAGACAATATATTGAAAAATGAACAGATGTTAAAGAGGGACATAATAGTCTGGCAAAAGAAAAGAGAGGATTTCAAGAAGGATATGAAGGATGAAGAGGAAAGGATAAAAAAATTATCTTCTAAAATATAAAAATAGAAAAAAATTGGTTTTTTCTTTTAATATATAAAACATAAAATAAAAAATAATTAAAAAAATATGGCAATTCAAATCGGTAAATACAAAAGACCAGGAATCTTCATAGAAGAGATTGACAAATCGATTATTACTAGCCCTACAGTTGAAGGCTTCGCAAACCTTGTAATTGGATTTTCAAAAAAGGGGCCAGTTAATTCCGCAGTTCTACTAAAGACTGTCGGTGACCTTGAAAGAATTTTTGGATCTATTGATAGACAATTAGAAAGAAAGGGTTCATTCTTTCACAGAACGATCTCAAAAATGTTAGAGGCATCTCCTGTTTATGCAGTTAACCTATTACTTACAGATGATGCTTTAGATACTATAGAGTATCAATCAGTTTCAGCTACTCCAATATATGGCAATGATATTGAGAGAACTGCATCATATAGAAAGTTCTTTGATACAACTGGTTTCTGGAAAAGAGATACTGATTCTTTCATAGACATTACAAGACCATTAGCTGGTTACGAAAATAGAGTTTTAAACTTTACAAACTTATCAGATAGATACATTACTGTTTTTTGTGTAAAATCACAAGTAATCGGATTTGACAGACCTCTTTTAGAGTGGTATGGTTCTATAGAAAAATTACCACCATATTTGTATCCTACAGATTTAGCATCTGAGTATCTTGTCGATGTAGTTGTTGTTGGTGGTGACTGGTCAAACTACCAAGAATTATCGGTTGATCCTAGATGGACACAGTATTTTGCAGCTGATGGTCTTAAAAAGTCACAGATAAGAAATTTTGCGAACGATAGAAATGTAACTCTATTAGGATATTATGAAGGTCTTTCTTTGATTCCATATTTTAGAGATTTAAATGGTAGAAATATATTCATAGAAACTGTAATTAATAGAGAAACAGACAGAACAGGTTTATTCTGTGCATTCAATAATGATTTATTTGAAACTGATTATCCAAAAGGTCTTGTTGACCTTGTTGGTAACTCATTAGTTTCTGATGACTTATTAAGCAATCCTCCGACATCTGATGAGACATATTATCAGTCACTTGATAGTGTTGATGGTAAAATCGATGGTGAGTTATCTATAAACTTCTTATCATATAAGGAGCAAATAACAGATACTACTTTATTTGCAAATAGAGTACTTGATAGACCAGGTAACGTAGTCGCTATATTTGGTACAAACTCGGCTTTGACCACTAACTCATCATTTAGTAGAGTGGCTGGTGGTTACTATACTCACTCATTGAATGATTCGAATGTTGTTTTCGGTGGTGTTGTATCAGGTCCAAATGATGATATCAATCTTAATTATGTCGCTCATCCTAATAGAACTTTTTGGTTCTCAGAAGGATATGTTAACGACTTGAAAAAGTCTACTTTAACTACTGCATCTCATAGTATCACACTTAATTATAATGTTGATGCTACTTCTGATAATGGATATGCGGTTATAGGTGGTAATCTTGTTACTCTTTCTGGTACATATTCTATCACTTTAAACTATACAGACTACCCACAGTTACCTCAATCATCAGGTACACAATCTTATAACATTGCTTATGTTATAGAGTCTAATGGTAATATTACTGTTAAAAAGAGTACAGCAACTGGATCACTACCTACTGTTTCGGCTACTGATATAGTACTTGGTTATGGTACAGTGAGCGTATATGGTGGTGTATTTTCTGGAGATGCTAACTCAGCAACATTTAGTATAACTGATATTACAGTAGATAATACTTCTGGTGGTGGATCATTGGCATTTAAACCTATGATTTTCGGAACAGATTATACATTCTCAACTGCTTCAACTCCACAATTAGCTTTATCTGATGGTCAGTTTGTTGTTACATTCTTAAACACTAACTCTACTCCTGATGTAAAAGATTATAGTCAATATAGAAAGTTCAAGTTATTTAATACTTTATTAACATATATTGATACAAGTGCTACATTTAGAGGATTGATGTTATTAAATACTAGAGGAACAACAGAAAAACGTAGTTTAGCTGATGTTACATTTAGTAATTTTAAAACCTCTAGCACAGAAAATAAATCATTTGTTGTTGATACTGGACTTACTTGGGGTGATATAAATACCACATTAACTAATGGTGAATTAGTATTCTATAAATTAGATGATGAGTTCTTAATTGATTACGCTGGTTTTGAAACTAAAAATACTATTCCAGTTTTAGATGGGTCTACTGCATCTTATGGTGTTGTTGGTAAGTATTCATCATTCTATACAAAATATGATCAGGGATTGATTGGAACTGGTGATGTTTTCTATCAAAATGAACTTTGGGATAATGTACAGGTTACATTTGTTCCTGGATCGTCTGCAACTTTCTCACTAAGTGGTTATAACTATGTAGTGTTTAGAGTAGAAGAGGGTAGAAGTTATTCTGCAGAGAATAATTCATACTTCTCAGAGTTAAATTCTCTACAAGGTGATGACACTGGTGTTCAAGGATATCAGTTCTTAGTTGGTGGATTACTTAATAGTGGGGCGTTTACTATCAAATTTGACGAAGGATTGACTATCGAGAATGGTTTATCATTACCTTCTGATTCTGATGGTGATACAACACTTCAAACAGGTAGAGCTTATCTATTAGGAACATATAGTAATGGAGTTTATGACTTCTTTAACAGTGGATCTTATAGCTATTATGCATTTGAAGTTTATGAAACATTGGTAGATGAGACTCTTAATATAAGCAAACTGTATGGATATAATAGTCAGTTTAGTGGATCTCCTGTTTATTTGGCACCTTATCAGAAAGATAATGGAGACTTAGTTGTTAAATTTGTTAATTCTGGATTAGGAACACAATCTTACTTAAGCTCTCTAAATACTACCGCTGATAGCGCATTAGCTACTAATGGTACACTTTATGTTAAATCTGAAAAGAGTAACTTTAAACAAACACTTGAGGTTGAATACCCTAGTGGATGGACTGAAGTTCCTAACAAGGTACTTGTTAAGAGAAATAGATACTCTGAAGTTAAAGTTGGTGACTTCTTAGAAGCATCATATGATCCTACTTTGTTAAAAGCAGATCAAATGCCTAAGAAACTTACTAGAATTCAAAGTAAGAAAGTTTGGTCAGTTAATAGTGACTATGTTGAGTTATCTTGTGATACATCAATTAAATTGAGAACATTTAATGGTGATAAGCAAACTAACAGATATACTAAGATTGATGATTATGTTTCAACTTATAAGGCAATCTCACTTAAAGGATTCAGATTGAGAGACGCTTCTATACCTGATGGTACTGACGCTAAACAAAATGCGATCCTTGATGTTGTTGCTAAAGGAACACCATTATTCAAAGCACTTACAAATAAAGAGGCATTTGACTTTAGATATTTAATTGACTCTTTTGGATTAGGATTAACTCCAGACTCTAAACAACATTTAGTTGATATTTGTGGTGATAGATTGGATGCATTTGGTATATTGAATATGCCTTCATTAAAGACGTTCAAGAATTCAGTTTCACCAACATTTAAAGATGCTAATGGTACTTTACAGATAGAGTTTGTTGCTAAAGGTGGAGACCCAGAAAGTAATCCAGAGTTCTTATACTCTTTTGGTAAGGGTATTGGTGTAACTACTGTTGGTTATTTCTTACCATATGTTACTATTGATGACTTTGGTAGACCAATAGATGTACCACCTTCTGCTTA
>JACCDO011685932.1_pt1 | contig 22668 bp, 23 predicted proteins | sample 7446101 | NCBI WGS metagenome assembly JACCDO01 (sample SAMN15323440, study PRJNA562643) | freshwater metagenome | isolation source: river surface water | place: USA:Blue River Watershed | collected 2017-08-16
AAAATCGATGTAGAAGCTGCAATTGCTAAAAACACTGATGCTGCAATTGTTGACAGATTGACGCTGAATGAAAACCGGATTTTGGATATCGCTGCTGCTGTTCGCGATGTAGTAAAACTTCCAGATCCAATCGGGGAGATTATTCGCGAATTTACTTTGCCAAATGGATTAAATGTTCAGCAAGTTCGTGTGCCGCTTGGTGTGGTAGCAATGATTTATGAAGCGCGTCCAAATGTGACTGTTGATGCTGCGGTACTAGTGCTAAAAAGTGGAAGTGCTGCGCTGTTGCGCGGTTCTGGTTCTGCGTACAACACGAACACCGTGCTAACTGAAATTATGCGAAAAGCGATTTCGGGGGCTTCCTTGCCAGAAGATTCAATCGTCTTAGTTCCAGGAACGGAACATGAGTCGGTGAAATACGTCATGACAGCTCGGGGATTAGTCGATGTCATTATCCCTCGTGGTGGTGCCGGTCTAATTGAATCAGTAGTTACGGGTTCCACAGTTCCAGTTATCGAAACCGGAATTGGAAACTGCCATCTATATATTGATGAATTTGCTGACTTGGACAAAGCTTTGAAAATCGCGCTAAACGCAAAAACTCAACGAGTTTCAGTTTGCAATGCGCTTGAAACTATTTTGGTTAACAAAAATATTGCTGATGAATTTTTGCCAAAACTTATGCAAGCTTTTAAAGACAAAGACGTAACAGTCCACGGAACTGCTGATTTTCAAAAGTCTGCTGAACAATGTGGCACAAAGTTTGAACCCGTTACCGATTCGGACTGGAGTAGCGAGTATTACTCACTCGACATCGCAGCCGGTGTAGTCGACTCGGTCGAAGATGCAATTAGGCACATTCAAAAATGGTCAACTGGTCACACCGAGGCGATCGTCACTGAAGATAAGGCTCGAGCAGAACTTTTTGTTGCGGCAATTGATTCTGCTGCAGTCATGGTAAATGCCTCAACCCGATTCACCGATGGTGGCGAATTTGGATTTGGGGCTGAAATCGGCATTTCGACACAGAAGTTGCACGCGCGTGGGCCGATGGGATTGGCTGAAATCACATCATTTAAGTACGTGGTCACGGGCAACGGCCAAATCCGCGAGTAGTTTGCTAGTTTTAGACCTGAAAGGTGATCTAATGACAACAATCTTGGCAGAAGCCTCAGAGGCTGTGAATGTAATTCCAGGTGAACCATGGATGTATGGGCTAGCTGGTTTCGGCACTCTATTGCTATTGGTTTATATCGTCACCCGCTTTAATCCAAACCGCTAATGCGAATCGGAATTCTTGGCGGCAGTTTTGACCCGCCGCACCTAGGCCATTTAGAAATGGCAAAAGCCGCCCAAGATTTCCTCAATCTAGAAATAGTTCTTTTTGTTCCAGCCGCATCACAGTGGCAAAAGGCACATTCAGCACCTGCGGATGTTCGAGCCCACATGACTCAGTTGGCGATTGATAACAACCCTGACTGGAAAGTTTCCTTAGTAGACCTAGACCGTGGCGGTGACACATATTCGGTTGAGACCATTGCGACTTTGCAAAAAATGTATCCAGAAGATGAATTGTTTTTCATTTTGGGCTCCGATGCTGCGAATGGTCTAGATAAATGGAAGAACGCAGAGGATCTAAAAAAGATGATCACTTTTGCAGTTGTCGAAAGATTTGACGTCCCAATAAATGTTCCAGCTGGATTTAGTTTCCTAGAAATACCAGGAAGAATCTCGGCAATATCATCAAGTGACATTCGAAAATTGGTGAAAGATTGTGAAACAGTAGAGATTGCTCTACAAGGGCTGACACCACATGAAGTTTCCAAATACATTGCAACTGTCGGGTTATACCAATAATGTCAAAGCTAATTCGGCTTGTAACACTATTAGGCCTAGGAATGATTTGTCTCACCCTAATTTTGGTCTTTTTGGTAAAACCAGAGGTCGAAAATCAATACACCATTTCAAATGAAAATCGCACGCTGCTGGTCCAATTTCGCGGACCTGAACAGTTTGCTGATCTCAACTTTGTTGTAACCCAACGCGGCACAAAATGGATTTACATTCCCAACAGTTTGGTTTTTTCAACTAGTCCGGCAATTGTGACAATGGGAAGTTCATCGCAGAATTTGATCTTGCAGAGTTCCTTAAATCGGTTGAATGATGCGTATGGTCTTGCAATAGATGATGTATGGCAAATTGATCGAGTTGCTTTTGCGTCGTTTGTGGAAGCTGCTGACGGGGTCGAAGTAAAAGATCTAGAAATGAAAACACTGACTGGTTTTGAAGCCGCAACATATGTTTTTGATGCAACCGAGAACCCGAAAGTGATTTATAAACGCTTTAAGAAAGTCTGGCGACAGGTAATAGATTCTTTCGGATCGGCAGAACTAACAAATGTGCTGACATCTATCGGTTCGTCTTCTCGCAGCTCTATCGCCCAAGCGGAATTTGCCGGGTATCTAAAGGTCATAAATAAACAGCGCAAAGAAGTAATATTTCGCAAAACCCGCTTAGATGAACGATTCAAACTAACTCTGAAAGCCCGAAAGCGTCTGATTGATGCTGGAGTTCGTGAGACACTAGCGCCCTGAAAGGACGGAACGTGGCTCCCTCTACTCAAGCTCTTGATTGGGCTTACCGCGCAGCCTGGGCTGCACAAGACAAATTGGCGACTGACGTAAAACTTATTGATGTCAGCGACCGCCTTGGTCTGACAGATATTTTCGTACTTGCAACTGGAAATAACGATCGCCAAACTCGCGCTATTACTGATGCTGTCGAAGAAGCATTAGACAAAATTGATGTCGATCCACTTCGTCGCGAAGGTGAACAAGCTGGTCGATGGATTTTGTTAGATTACAACGACATTGTTGTTCACGTTCAAAATGCTGAAGAAAGAAGTTTCTACGATTTAGAACGACTCTGGAAAGATTGTCCAGAGCTTGATTTGCCAGCAAACCCAGGTGCTGATTCGTGAAATTAACTCGCATCGTTTTATGGCGGCACGGGCGCACTGAATGGAATCTCCAACATCGCTGGCAAGGGCAAAGCGATATTCCGCTCGACATTATTGGTAAAGCCCAAGCCGAGGCCGCCGCTGAAAAACTGGCCAGACTTCAACCATCAAAAATTGTTTCTAGTGATTTGATGCGAGCGGCAGATACTGCGCAATATCTTTCGCATGTTACGGGCTTAGAAGTCACACTTGATAAACGTCTTCGCGAAACCAGTGGTGGGCTTTGGGAAGGTTTGACCTATACCGAAATTGACGAGCAACATGGCGAATCATTAAAGAGTTGGCAGCAAGACATCACCGTTCGGGCTGGCGTGACTGGTGAAACTCGTGGCGAAGTTGCCACAAGAGTTGCCGAAGCAATTTCGGAGTATGCAAAAGATGCGACTGGAACTCTCGTTGTTGCAACGCACGGTGGTAGTGCAAGAGCCGCAACTTTGGAATTATTGGGTTTACCTATGAAACACCACAACTCATTTAAAGTTCTTTCAAATGCCGGTTGGGTAGTGCTAGATCGAGATGAAACCCACCAAATCTGGCGGATTTCTGATTACAACGTGACTGCGATGCCTCCGATGCGAGAGCTTCACCTCTAAATAATCACTCATGCGTGCCTGGGGTAGTCTTCGCACGCTTTAAGGGGCTGTGGCGCAGCTGGTAGCGCACCTGCATGGCATGCAGGGGGTCAGGGGTTCAAATCCCCTCAGCTCCACGTTGGAGGTTAAATGTCTGTCCAGGACGACTCGGTGGTTTACGACCCAGAGGCAATACAGCAACGCTGGTTGCCGGTTTGGGATGAGATTGCGCCATTTCGCTCAGGTCGCAAAGACGATTCTCGCCCCAAAAAATACGTTCTAGACATGTTCCCGTATCCATCAGGTGATTTACACATGGGTCACGCTGAGGCCTACGCACTTGGAGATGTGATTGCTCGTTACTGGGTGCAAAAGGGTTTCAACGTCATGCACCCAATTGGTTGGGATGCTTTTGGACTGCCAGCCGAAAATGCTGCTATTAAACGCAATGAAGATCCACGAATTTGGACATACGAAAATATTGCCACTCAAAAAGCATCGATGCGACGTTATGCATGTTCATTCGATTGGGATCGTGTTCTAAATACTTGCGACCCTGAATACTACAAATGGAATCAATGGTTCTTCCTTGAAATGTTCAAACGCAATCTTGCATACCGCAAAGATTCTGCCGTCAACTGGTGTACTTCCTGCCAGACTGTTTTAGCAAACGAACAAGTCGTACAAGGTTTATGTGAACGATGTGATTCAACAGTCACAAAAAAGAAATTGACTCAGTGGTATCTAAAGATTACAGATTACGCAGATCGCCTGCTAGACGATATGAAACAGCTTGAAGGTCAGTGGCCTGACAAAGTTTTGTTGATGCAGAAAAACTGGATTGGGCGTTCTAATGGCGCTGAGGTCGATTTTGCGATTGACGGGTTAGACCGAACTGTCACTGTTTATACAACGAGACCTGACACACTTTATGGAGCAACATTTTTCGTAGTAGCAGTTGATTCCGAGTTGGCAGCATCCTTGGCGGTCGGAACCGAAGTAGAAGCAGACTTCAAAAAGTACTTAGAAGAAGTCAAGAAAGCATCTGATATCGAACGGCTCGCAACGGATAGACCTAAGACAGGTGTTTTTCTTGGCCGCTATGCAGTTAATCCAGTCAACGGCGAGAAACTTCCAATCTATGCATCGGACTATGTTTTAGCGGATTACGGAACCGGTGCAATCATGGCGGTGCCTGCCCATGATCAGCGCGACCTTGATTTTGCAAAAGCGTTCAAGCTTCCAGTGCGAGTTGTTGTGGAATCCGAAACCGATCCAAACGAAACTGGTATCGCAACTGGTGATGATGGCTTGCACATTAATTCTGGAAATCTTGATGGATTGAACAAAGCGGACGCAATCGCGAAAATTATTGCTGAACTTGATGCGCGTGGGCTTGGTAAATCCAGCGTTAATTACCGTTTGCGCGACTGGTTGATTTCGCGTCAGCGTTATTGGGGAACTCCAATTCCAATCATTCATTGTGAAGATTGCGGAGAAGTGCCAGTCCCACAAGATCAACTTCCAGTTTTACTTCCAGATGCAGCAGGTTTAGATTTAAGCCCAAAGGGCACATCACCGCTAGGTGCAGCAAGTGAATGGGTAAATGTTCCATGTCCAATGTGCAAAAAACCTGCACGTCGAGACTCGGACACGATGGACACATTCGTTGATTCATCTTGGTACTACTTGCGTTACCTAAATCCTCAAGATGAAACTCAAGCTTTTGATCCAGCACTTGCGAAAGAGTGGTTGCCTGTTGATCAATACGTTGGCGGTGTAACTCACGCTATTTTGCATTTGCTGTACTCCCGTTTCTTCACCAAAGTCATGTTTGACATGGACTTGGTTGATTTCAACGAACCATTCAAGAAATTGTTGAACCAAGGAATGGTCGTAATGGACGGCTCGGCAATGAGCAAGAGTCGCGGCAACCTTGTAAAACTCTCGGACGCGCTTGCTGAACATGGTGTTGATGCAATTCGTTTGACAATGGTTTTTGCAGGTCCACCTGAGGATGACATTGACTGGGCTGAAGTGTCACCATCTGGTTCCAAGAAGTTTTTGGCCAGAGCATGGCGGTTATCTGGTGAAGTAACTTCGAAGCCGGGTGTGGATTTTTCAACTGGTGATGAAACCTTGCGCCGCGCAACTGCTAAATCAGTCTCTGAAGCATCTACTGCAGTTGAGTCTTACCGATTCAATGTTGCAGTTGCTAAAACAATGGAATTGGTAAACGCGGCTCGCAAATCTATTGACGGCGGACTTTCTACTGATGACCCAGCTGTTCGTGAAGCCGCCGAAGCGGTAGCAATCATGCTTTCGTTAGTTGCGCCGTATACAGCAGAAGATATGTGGCAACGTCTTGGTCACGAACCATCGGTTGCAACTGCGGGTTGGCCAGCGGTAGATCCAAGATTGCTGATAAACGAAACTGTCACTTGCGTAGTGCAAATTGCTGGCAAGATTAAAGACCGCTTAGAAGTTTCACCTGATATTTCTGAATCAGATTTGCAGGCTTTAGCACTTGCATCTCAAGCGGTTTTGAAAGCGCTAGATGGCAAAGGTGTTAAGACGGTCATTGTGCGCGCGCCAAAACTTGTAAACATCGTGCCGACAAACTAAGCAGTTAGTTCTAGTCTCTGCCTATGGCAATCGCAGTCATCACAGACTCAACCGCATGTTTACCTAAGTATGTAGTTGAGCGGGACCGGATATCGGTGGTGCCTGTTCAGGTCACAATTGATGACACAACCAAAGATGAAGGTATTGAGCTAAATTCATTAACAGTCTTAGCTGCCTTGAACACTGGAAAACATGTCACTACAAATCATCCATCCCCTGAAACTTTTCTAAATCTTTTTTCAACCTTGCAAATGCAGGGATATTCTGAAGTTTTAGCAATTCACCTTTCTTCAGAGCTTTCAGCAACTTATTCCGCTTGTGTTACTGCCGCTCGCGATTCAGTGATTCCGGTTCGGGTCGTCGATAGCAGGTCGATCGGTCTTGGTCTGGGCTTTGCGGTCATGTCGGCAAGTGCTGCGGTGAAGAGCGGAACTTCAATAAACGATGCGGCAGATATTGCGAGCAATAAAGGTAAAGCTGCGAAAATTTGGTTGGCAGTTGAAACCGTAGATCATTTACGCAAGGGTGGAAGAATCGGAACCGCCCAAGCATTTGTTGGAACCGCCCTCGGCATTAAACCAATTTTGGAAATAACAGGTGGCAAAGTAATTCCATTCGACAAAGTACGCACCACACTGCGGGCTAATTCACGTTTAGTGGAATTGGCAGTCGATGCAACCAATAGTCTCAAGGGCACCGTCGAAATCGGTGTTCAACATAGTGGAAATCGAGATCGTGCAGATTCTCTTGCTAAAGACATCGGTAAGGCGCTTCCTGGTACATCAGTAGTGGTGGCCGAGTTAGGTGCAGTTCTAAGTGCACACGCTGGACCGGGAGCGGTTTCAGTCACGGTCTCACCACTTTAACTAGTTCCTGCCCAGTTTGGCTCAACGATTTATACAGATTTCTTCCTTGGCTTTGTTTGCTGTGTATTTTTCACATAATCGATGAATGCTTCTTAACATAAAGGAACTCCAAAAGTTTCTTGTACCGATTCTGACTCTGTTAGTCGGAGCGGCTGGTTGGTTTTGGCTCCAATCTCCAAGCGAAGAAATGCTTGATAAACCTCATTTAGTTCCAACGGTTTCATTTGCTCCAAAGTCTGTTGTCACGGTTTACGTGTCAGGAAAAGTGTTCAAGCCAGGAGTAATTGAACTTGCGGTTGGTTCGCGTGTAATTGATGCGATTAATGCAGCAGGTGGCATGAAAACAGAAAATCCAAACCTAAATCTTGCGAGGATTTTGGTCGATGGTGAACAAATTGTGGTTGAACGGATAGATGTATCCAACACAAATATTGCTGGCAAAATTAATCTAAATACTGCTAGTCAGATTGAACTTGAAACCATTCCTGGAATTGGTCCAGTCATGGCCCAAAGAATCCTTGATTACCGAACATCAAAAGGTCGTTTTCAAACGATAAACGACTTAGACGCAATTTCTGGAATTGGACCTTCGCTAATGAGTCAATTTCAGGAATTGGCATTGGTTGAGTGATGCAGAAAGTCTTTGACTTTAGATTCTTGTGGTTCACGGCCTGTCTTTGGATAGGTGTGCTCGCTTGGTTCGCAATTGTCATGGACGCCAAACATTGGTTATTTGCAATGTGTGCAGGACTTGTCTCGATTTTGATAGTAACGAGGCAGAAGAAATCAGCATTAGTGGGTTTTTTACTCGGTTTGATTATGAGTGGAATCCGATTTCAGCTGCAGCACTCAATTGAACTTGAGATTGATACCAGCACGTCAGCCGAATTAGTTTTTGAGATAACCAGTGATCCGCAAGAAGTAAGTGAGAGATTTGCCGGCTTACTTGAATTTAAACGTGACCTGTATGTCTATGCAGATGCGAAGCTAAATAGGAAGAGCTTCCCAGTTGCTCTAACCATTGATAATTTTGACGATGACTTAAAAACAGCCTTGCCATCAACTATTTGGCGCTGTCGAATGAAGCTGCAAACGGCTGAAATGAACCGTAGATATGTCGCTTATGCAACCTGCATAGATAAGCCCAAAAAGGTTTTGGCCCCAACTCGTCTTCAATCAATGGCTGGGATATTTCGCAATTCCTTACAGGAATTAACTTACAAACGTAATGACTCCGACGGCGCTGCACTTTTACCGGGATTAGTTGTGGGAGATAACCAAGCGCAGTCCGATGACTTAATTCAATCTTTACGAGTTTCTGGACTCGGGCACCTAACTGCTGTAAGTGGCGCAAACGTTGCCATTCTGTTGCTATTCGTCCAATTTCTTCTGCAACGCACACAACTAAGTGACAAGTGGAGATTTTTAATTTTGCTTATTGTGTTGGTTGCTTTCGTAATTGTGGCAAGACCATCACCGAGTGTGGTTAGAGCGGCGTTCATGGCAGCCATCACCTTGCTGTACTGGATAAAGGGGTTTCAAAAACTTTCAGAATCTATTCTGTTCTTGGCAGTTTCTGCTTTGTTGCTAGTTGATCCATGGCTGGCTATCTCATGGGGTTTTGCGCTTTCAGTCTCTGCGACTTTAGGATTGATTTTACTTCCAAGAGCATGGGGAATAGATTCCGATAGCGCTACTTACATGAAGCTCGGCACCGCAGCCTTTGCCGCTAGTTTGGCAACCGCACCGCTTTTACTTGCGATGGGAAGTCCAGTCACTTTTGCAACCATTCCTGCGAATGTTTTGGCCGAGTTTCTAATTGCACCCGCAACAGTTTTGGGCCTAATTGCGCCTCTGGTCAACTTTATCCCTGGTTTGGGTTGGCTAGCGCACATTCTTGCAAACCTTGCAATCGGGTGCGCCTCTGTAATTGTTTTGGTAGCGGAAATGTTCTCGAATTCGATATTTGCAATAAGTGTTTTCTCAATTAAAGGATTATTACTGACTCTTGTAATTGCTGCAGGAATCAAATTTAGGAGAAATTACAAAAGACTTTTAATGCTGGCCCCTGTTGCAGTCTTACTTCTGATCTCAACAAATCGAATGGAAAGTAGATGGAGAATCCCAGATTGGGAAATAGCCGTTTGCGATATTGGGCAAGGAGATGCAACTCTTATCCGCACAAGTGAGAACTCGGCGATTGTGGTTGATGCGGGACCAGATGCTTCGCTGATGCGTAAATGCCTTTCTGATTTCGCGATTAACAAAGTGGATTTATTTGTGGCAAGCCATTTCCACGCAGATCATGTCGGTGGCATTCGTGGATTGATAGACATCGCAAAGCCAAGTCGGGTGATCACGGCTGCTCTTGTTGCTCCCAATAGTGGAGTTGGGCTAGTTGATAGAGCAATTTTTCCTTTGATTCGGGAAGTCGCCAATGTTGGAATGAATGGCACATTTAATAAATCAAATTATCAGGTTTTCTGGCAAGTTCTCGTTCCAGTTGATGTGCCTAATTTTGTGGACGATTCCAACGGGTCTTTGATCAACAACAATTCGGTCGTTTTACTAGTTACTACAAACCACCATCATGTTTTATTAACTGGTGACATTGAAATTGATGGTCAAAACAATTTGATGCAAAGCCTGTCCAGCCCCGAAGTGGATTTGGTTAAAGTCCCACATCATGGCTCTGCTTATCAAGCTCCTGAATTCGCAAGTTGGGTATCGGCACAACTGGCTTGGATATCTGTATCAGCCGACAATGATTATGGTCATCCGAATCCCACCACTATCGGTATGTATCAGGCAGCTGGGTCTATTGTGCTTTCGACAAAAGATTGTGGCCATATATCCATCGGTGCGAGCGGGTTTTCAACGAGTCAGCCATGCGTCTAGTTGGTCTGCCATAGTTACCCCGTGGCGCATCCAATTGTTCTAATCGCTGGTGGTGAAGAATTTCTAGCCGAGCGTGAAGTCCGACGAATCTTGACTGCGGTAAGAGGTGTTGAACCAACTTTAGAGCGCAGAGATATTGATGGCTCAAGTGATTCTGCAATGGAGCAATTTGTCGATGCGGTTTCTCCAAGTTTGTTCGGCGAAACACCAATAGTTGTCGTGGACAATATTGAACAAGCATCCGATTCACTTCAAAGTGCAGTATTAAATGCAATTGCAGATCCAGAAACCAGAACCAGGGCGTTACTCGTACAAAAAGGTCTGGTCAAGGGACGCGGATTCATCGACAAAATCAAAAAGTCTGGTGCTGAAGTAATTTTGGTAGAAAAACCTAAAGGTAAAGCTTTTGATGACTTTATTATTGCTGAATTCAAGTCTTACAAACGCAAAGCTGATCCAGCCGCCGTTAAGTCGCTTCGCGACGCAGTCGGGGATGACTTAAGAATGCTTTCCGCGGCGGTAAGTCAGCTAAGTTCTGATTTAGATGCGGCCATGATTTCGGCGGAAGATGTTGAGAAATATTACGAAGGAATGTCTGGCGTTCCGGCATATGTAATTACCGACCATGTTTTTGAAAGACGAGTTTCCCAAGCAATCACAGCATTGCGGTGGGGGATTGAACGCGAACCAAATATGGGACCGGCCGTAATCGCCACTGCCATAAATGCAATCCGGAGTTTGCTTCATGTAGTGAATGCACCTTCTGGTAGCAGCGAAGCTGACATTGCACGAATGGCCGGAGTGCCACCATGGAAAGTTCGGACACTTCGCGATCAGGCTCGCAAGTGGCGACCGGCTGAATTAGCAGATGCAGCATTACTTCTCACTTATGCGGACGCATCTCTAAAAGGTGGCCACATTGACGAACTTGGCACAGTTGAAGTGCTAGATCCAATTCAGCGGCAAGCTTTACTTGAACGAGTGCTAGTCGAAATGGCACAGGTAACGAGATAAAAAAATAACCCCCGCAAGATGCGAGGGTTATTAAAGAATTGATTAGAGGTTGTTGACGAGAGCGTCTACACCTGATTTGCGGTTTGCAGCGTTGTTCTTGTGAAGAACGCCTTGTGAAACTGCGGTGTCTAGAGTGCGCTTAGCGTCTTTGGCCAATTCAACTGCTTCGGTCTTGTTGCCAGCAGCAACAGCTTCGCGAACCTTGCGGATTGCGGTGCGAACAGATGACTTAATGGTCTTGTTACGCTCACGAGCAACTTCGTTCTGCTTGTTGCGCTTGATCTGAGACTTGATGTTTGCCACAGGTCTACCTTCGTTTTCGTCCCCGAGGGGGCTCACTTTGGAGCGGGCGAAGGATAGCCTCTCAGGGTGAGTGCGTGCCAATCCGCTCACAATTCGTGGGAGACTAGACCCCTAAATCCCCTTGAGTGCAGATTGATGAGGAAAGCGTGGCCAAGAATCCACCCGGATCCACTCCGCCAGAGCTAATCCGCAATTTCTGCATCATCGCCCACATCGACCACGGCAAGTCCACATTGGCTGACCGAATGCTGCAGCTCACTGGGGTTGTCGATGAGCGCCACATGCGGGCCCAATACCTCGACCGAATGGATATCGAGCGCGAGCGCGGAATCACCATCAAGAGCCAAGCCGTTCGTTTGCCATTTAAGGCAGACGATGGAGTGGATTATGTGCTCAACCTGATTGATACCCCTGGCCACGTGGACTTCACATATGAAGTGTCTCGTTCATTGGCTGCATGTGAGGGCGCGGTGCTACTAGTGGATGCCGCTCAAGGTATCGAAGCTCAAACACTTGCAAACCTCTATCTTGCAATGGAAAACGATCTGACGATCATTCCAGTGTTGAACAAAATCGATTTACCAGCGGCGCAACCGGAAAAATACGCGGCTGAAATATCTAAAATTCTTGGAATCAATCCAGATGAGATTTTGCGAGTATCAGGCAAAACTGGTCAAGGTGTCCCAGAACTTTTAAATCACATCGTAAAAACAATTCCACATCCAATTGGCGATGCCGATGCGCCAGCCCGAGCAATGATTTTTGACTCGGTCTACGACACCTATCGAGGTGTGGTTACTTATGTTCGGGTAATTGATGGGCGTCTAAAACATCGCGAACGAATTGTGATGATGTCTACATTTGCCGAACATGAATTGCTTGAAGTCGGTGTAATTTCACCAGAACCAATTCCGTCAGATGCAATTGGGGTTGGTGAAGTGGGATACCTGATTACGGGGGTAAAGGATGTCCGCCAATCTCGAGTTGGTGACACCGTGACTTTGGTTTCGCGCCCAGCTTCGACAAGCCTTGGTGGATATCAAGATCCAAAGCCAATGGTTTTCTCTGGACTCTACCCACTCGATGGCAGCGACTATCCGACTTTGCGTGATGCATTGGATAAGTTGAAACTCAACGACGCAGCTTTGATTTATGAGCCAGAAACTTCTGCAGCTCTCGGATTCGGTTTTCGCTGCGGCTTTCTCGGTTTGCTGCACCTAGAGATTGTGCGCGAGCGTTTAGAACGTGAATTCAATTTGGAACTAATCAGCACCGCACCAAACGTTATTTATGACGTGGTGATGGAAGATGGTCGCACAATCACTGTGACAAACCCCAGCGAATTTCCAACCGGTAAAGTCACCGAAGTTCACGAACCAGTGGTTCGCGCGACTGTCTTAACTCCGAATGAATTTGTTGGCACAGTGATGGATTTGTGCCAAACCAGACGCGGCATCATGCATGCAATGGATTATTTGAGTGAAGATAGAGTTGAGCTTCGTTACACATTGCCACTCGCTGAAATTGTTTTCGACTTTTTCGATGCATTGAAGTCTCGCACTCGTGGTTATGCATCACTTGATTACGAAACTACTGGTTCGCAAACTGCAGATCTAGTTAAAGTTGACATTCTTTTGCATGGTGATCCAGTCGATGCGTTTAGTGCGATTGTGCACCGCGACAAGGCGTACGCATACGGCGTATCGATGGCAGGCAAACTCAAAGAACTAATTCCGCGGCAACAATTTGAAGTGCCAATTCAGGCAGCAATTGGTGCGCGAGTGATTGCGCGCGAAACTATTCGCGCAATTAGAAAAGACGTGCTTGCAAAATGTTATGGTGGTGACATATCTCGAAAGCGCAAACTTCTGGAAAAACAGAAGGAAGGTAAGAAGCGCATGAAGATGGTGGGACGAGTAGAAGTTCCACAAGAAGCTTTCATCGCAGCCCTCTCAACTGGTGAATCACCAGACAAAGCCGCAAAAGAGAAATAGAAATGTCTGTCCTCTTGCGGATTTTGGCAGTGGACTCTTTAGTGCCAAAAGATAAGAATGAAAAGTGGCTGGCCATTGGCACAGTCATAGACACATTCGGCAACGGTCTTTTTTATACGGTAAGCGCACTTTATTTCACACGCATCATTGGTCTTTCAGCCCAAGAAGTTGGCATTGGTTTGGCAATTGCTGCGTTTGGTGGCATTTCCGCCTCGCTAATTTTTGGTCGGATGGCAGATTTATGGGGTCCGCGCGGTTTAGCGGTTTACATAACTTTTATCTGCGCAATCGTTGACTTTGCTTATCTTTTTGCAGATGACTTTCTTAGCTTCGTTCTAATCGCTACCTTGATTTCATTCTTAGATCGCGGTGGCGCTGCTGGTCGGACAGTGATTATTAGCCGAGTAGGTGGGCCAGATGGTCGGGTGCGAATTCGGGCATATCTGCGGGCAGTTACAAACGTGGGAATCGGACTTGGCTCATTTGTAGCGGGCTTTGCGTTAGTCGTCGATGAGGCGTGGGCGTATCAAGCAATCATCATCATTAATGCACTTACGACTTTTGCCAAAACTTATGCGAATTGGAAAATGCCACATTTCCCACCACTTCCAGGTGCGAAACATGAAAAAGCCACCCGGGCTTTGCGTGACAAAGCGTTTGTGTCCTTGACACTAGCAAACTCAGTTCTTGCAATTCACTATCACATGCTTGATTTAGCTGTCCCACTTTGGGTTGCATCTCACACAACTGCACCTACTTGGGTGGTCGCAGCGGCATTTTTGTTGAACACGATTGCATGCGTTTTATTCCAAGTGCGAATGGCACGAGGAACTGAAGACCCAGTTGATGCAGGCAAGGCCACCCGGCAAGGAAGTTATTGGTTGGCACTTTCGACGGTTGTTTACGCCGCTGCGACCTATCCATCATCACCTGTGATAGCCACATTTGCAATTTTGCTAGGTGCACTAATTCACGTAACTGGTGAACTTCGACAAGCTGCAGGTTCATTTGGAATTGGCTATGGAATTCCACCCGAACATTTGCAAGGTCAGTACCAAGGTGTTTGGAGTTTAAGTTTGAGCGCCAGCCACTTCGTTTCACCAATCATTTTGACTTTTCTTTGTTTGGGACTTGGCGTGAAAGGCTGGGTAATCCTTGGCATCATTTTCTTAGCGATGGGCGCAATCACACCACCACTTGTAAAGGCAGCTTTGAAGGCGCAACATGGCTAGTCAGCAACCTGAAGGTGAAGAAGCGCCGAGAGATGGGTCGCTGCCATCGGAGCGATTAATTGGTCTTGATTCAAAACCATTCAGTGTCTACTTACATGTGCCTTACTGTTCTAGCCGATGTGGCTATTGCGATTTCAATACCTATACCTTTAATGAACTTGGTGAAAATCATTCTTTAAAGTGGCTTGACGGCGTTAAACAAGAAATTGCAATCGCGCAAAAAGTTCTCGGAGATGCACCACCAATTTCGACGATTTTTGTTGGTGGTGGAACGCCCACGTTGCTTTCAGCAAAAGATTTAGTATCAGCGATAGAAACATTGAAAGCTTCTTTTGGTTTTGCCGAAGGAATCGAAATCACAACCGAAGCAAACCCAGATTCAGTAGACCTTGAAAAACTGATTGCGCTTCGAGATGCTGGCTTCAATCGCATTTCATTCGGAATGCAAAGCGCTGTTCCATCCGTTTTAAAAGTCCTTGAACGCACGCACAATCCGGAAAATGTCGCTAGAGCAGTGGCTATGGCTCGCAAAGCTGGTTTTGAACAAATCAATTTAGATTTGATTTATGGAACTCCAGGCGAATCTATTGCGGATCTTCAGCTTTCAATAGATGCTGTTTTAGCGTTAGGCGTGGAGCACGTTTCTGCATACGCATTAATAGTCGAAGAAGGAACGCGCTTAGCCCGCTCAATAGCCAAAAAAGAAATTCCACAACCTGACGATGACGACATGGCAGATAAATACTTGCTGCTTGATCAGGCATTTAATGCTACAGGCATGAAGTGGTACGAAGTCTCTAATTGGGCGAAAGCAAAAAGTGAATGTCAACACAATATTCATTATTGGAAGAGCGACAACTGGTGGGGAATTGGACCTGGCGCACATTCACATATAAATGGTGTTCGTTGGTGGAATGAAAAACTTCCAAGAGTTTGGTCGCAACGACTTGCAGATGGTCAAAGTCCAGCTAACGCTCGCGAAATTCTCGATTCAGCTACTCAAAATCTCGAAGAAATCATGCTTCGTCTGAGATTGGCCGAGGGAATGCCAATTGAAAATCTTGCCTTCGAAAAAGTCGAGCAAATTATGACAGACGGCCTAGCAGAGATTGAGAACCAGAATCTAGTTCTTACCTTGCGCGGCCGTCTGCTTGCAGATCGAGTAATTGGTCAATTAACGGATTAGTTCATTGGAAGTGTAATAAGCGCAAGCCCAAAAATTACGAATATTGCAATAACCGCAATTGATAAACCGATTCCAATCCACCCTGTAATTACACCAATCTTCACAAAAGTAGTTTCATTTGGATTCAATTCCTGTTTCTTGGCCATGTTGCCGAAAACAACGGCCAGGATGGAACCGATTACGGGAAGCACACCAATCAAGCCAAGAAGGCCGCAGACCATGGAAGCAATTGGCATCGCTGAATTATTTGGCTTGCTGTTATTTGGAACAAAGTTTGGGGCTGGTGGTGGGGTAGGGATTTCGCTCATCATTCCTCCGATTTTGGCTGGTTTTGGCTAAGTCTAAGCACGCTTCACGCTAGGACAGAGGCGCATTTGCCCCTTTAGAATTAGCACTCTCAAACTACGAGTGCCAAAAGGAGTGTCCATATGGATCGCAGGCTTTCTGTCTTGCGCGCAATTGTGGACGAATTCGTACGCTCTGGTGAACCTGTTGGTTCAAAAGCTATTGCGACAAAACATGTACTTGGCGTTTCTTCGGCAACAATTCGAAACGACATGGCAGTTTTGGAGGAAGAGGGTTACATAACCGCTCCGCACACCAGCGCCGGTCGTATTCCAACTGACAAGGGCTACCGGCTTTTTGTAGATCAACTTTCGAGCGTTAAACCACTTTCAATAGCTGAGCGAAGTGCAATTGAAACATTCTTAAATCAAGCGGTTGATTTAGATGACATCATGGTTCGAACCACCAAGCTGTTAGCCCAATTAACCCAACAAGTTGCCGTGGTTCAATATCCAAGTTTGCAACTGACAACTGTTCGTCACGTTGAGTTGGTGGGCTTACCAAACCGAAAAGTTATGGTGGTTGTTATTTCGGATACTGGCCGAGTTGAACAACGGATTACTGAAGTTGCTCACGATATGGGCGAAGTTTCGCTCGATGACTTAAGGCAAAAACTAAATGGCCTTATAGCTGGAGCGCTTTTTGTTGATGTACCAACCAAACTTGGCGAGCTAGCAGATTCACTACCGACCGACCAACGTGCGAACGCAGTTGCGATTGTTGCTTGTTTGCTCGAAACCTTAGTTGAACGACCCGAAGAAAAAATCGTGGTTAGTGGAACCTCAAACATTGCAAAAATGGGGCAAGAGCAAATTCGAACTCTGGCACCTTTGCTCGAAGCGTTGGAAGAAAATGTGGTTTTGCTCAAACTTCTCGGTGAAGTGAATTCCGACAACCTAACGGTCAAGATTGGACATGAAAATTCACTGGCTCAACTGGTGGATGCAGCGGTGGTTTCTACAAACTACGGAACCCAATCCCAAGCGGTTGCCCGCCTAGGAGTAGTTGGTTCCACTCATATGAATTATGAAAACAACATTGCAGCGGTTGCAGCCGTTGCAAGTTATGTTGGTCGAATTGTGACGGAAGGTTAAGCGTGGCAAACGACTATTACGCAACCTTAGGTGTTTCGAAAAGTGCATCAGCTGATGAAATTAAAAAGGCTTATAGAAAACTCGCGCGTGAACTTCATCCGGATGTGAATCCAGATCCAGCTATGCAAGATAAATTCAAAGAAGTAACTACCGCATACGAAGTTTTGTCAGACCCTGAAAAGCGCCAAATGTTTGACATGGGTGCAGATCCGATGGGTAATGGTCAAGGTGGATTTGGATTCGGCGCAGAAGGTTTTGATTTTGGCGATGTCTTCAACACATTTTTTGGCGGCGGCGGACAACGCGGGCCAATTCCAAGAATTCGGCGCGGCCAGGATGCGTTAATTCGAATTGAAGTTGATTTGGCAGAAACCATGCACGGTGTACATCGAGAAATCACAATTGACACTGCAATTGTTTGCCCAATCTGCACAGGCAAAGGAACCGCAAAAGATTCCGAGATTGTCACTTGCCAAGTTTGCAAAGGTCGAGGTGAGACTCAAACAGTTACTAAGTCTTTCTTAGGTCAGGTAATGACTTCACGTCGATGCAATGCATGTGGCGGATTTGGCACAGTCATTCCACATCCTTGCCATGAATGTGGATCTGAAGGCCGCGTAAGAACTCGAGAAACCATTGGCTTTGACATTCCAGCAGGTGTGGAAACTGGAAATCGAATTCAACTTAATGGCAAGGGTGAAGTTGGTTTCGGTGGTGGGCCAGCTGGAGATTTGTATATTGAAATTCTTGAAAAGCAACACCCAGTTTTTCATCGTCGCGGTCACAATTTGCACTGCAGTTTGGCAGTGCCAATGACTGCAGCGGCTCTAGGTGCAACTGTGAAGTTAGAAACCATAGATGGTGCAGTCGATGTCGTAATCGAACCTGGCACTCAGTCAGGCGCGGTCATTAAACGCAAACAAGAGGGCGTTCCGCATTTGCGTTCATCTGCTCGTGGTGACCTAAACATTCACATTACAGTGCAGACACCAACTAAAGTTGATAAAAAGCAACAAGAACTTTTAGAGCAATTGGCGAAACTTCGCGGAGAAGAAAATCCAACGGGTGAAGTTGTACAAGAACAACCAGGATTTTTCAGTCGTATCAAAGATGCATTTGGTGGAAGATAGATATGGGTGCATCACTCTTTCATGTAAGTACTGAACGCTTGGTCTCAACTATGGCGGGCGAGTATGTGACGTTAGATGGTGATGAGGGCTATCACGCAGCTACCGTCCAGCGATTACAAGTTGGAGATGCGGTACTTCTTGCAGATGGCGAAGGCCGACTAGCACACGGAAACGTTGCTGAAGTTCCATCGAAAGATCAGGTAGTGATTGAAATTGTTGCCATCACAGTTGCACCACCACCACAACCTCGCGTAATTGTTGTTCAAGCAATTCCAAAAGGTGATCGCGGTGAATTAGCGGTTGAGATGTTGACCGAAGTTGGCGTGGACATGATTGTTCCTTGGGCAGCAAATCGATGTGTGGCCCAATGGAAAGGTGATAAGGAAGCCAAAGGCGTAGAGAAGTGGCGAATTGCAGCCAGAGAAGCGGCCAAACAATCACGTCGCCCACGCACACCACAGATCACAAGTCTTGCTCAAACAAAAGACGTAATCCGATTGATTTCTGAAACGCAGCATGTTTGGGTTTTACATGAAGATGGAGATGTCCGACTGTCAGGCATTTCAGTACCTATCAGTGGCGATCTTTTGTTAATCGTGGGCCCAGAAGGCGGTGTGACGCCAGAAGAACTTGAAGTTTTTGCCAATGCTGGTGCGCAGGTGGTCCGATTAGGACCAACCGTCTTGCGTACATCCACCGCTGGAACCGTCGCGGCTGGAATCGTTATGTCTAGAACCACTAGATGGGCTTAGGGTTTTGCTGTGAGTGAGTGCATTTTTTGCAAAATATCCGCTGGGGACATTCCAGCGAACATTGTTTATCAGTCAGAAGATGTAATTGCCTTTTTGGATATTGCCCCAGTTGCCCCAGTGCACATCGTGGTAATACCAAGAAAGCATTATGCAAATGTTTCAGAGTTGAGTTCCGACTCTGAACTTTCTGCAAAACTGCTAAAAGTGATGGCCGAACTCGGTGATGAAAATTGCCAAACTGGCTATCGACTTGTATTCAACACCGGAGATGACGGAGGTCAAACCGTATTTCACATCCACGGTCATGTACTTGGACAACGCGCGCTGCAATGGCCCCCAGGATAAAAATGCCAAAAACCAATTCACAAGTTTCTTCCACCATCATTGTTCCAGCGAGCATTCCGATGGTTTCATTGCTTGGAACCAGCGACGAAATATTGCGCACAATTGAAGCAGCCATGCCAAATGCAAAAATTATGGTTCGCGGAAATGAAATTCACTTTGAAGGTGAAAGCGAAGACATTGCTCTTTTAGATCAGCTTTTTGCAGAACTTCAGGTTATTGTCCGGACGGGCGCTTCTATCAACCCTGAAGCAGCTCAACGGTCACTTCATATTTTGCGTACTGAAGACAAAATTTCTCCTGCTGACGTATTGACCGCAGATATCCTGAGCAACCGTGGTCGAACAATCCGTGCCAAAACGCTAAATCAAAAACGATATGTCGATGCAATTGATGATCACACAATTGTTTTTGGAATTGGACCTGCGGGAACTGGAAAGACTTATTTGGCGGTTGCAAAGGCTGTGCAAGCACTGCAATCAAAAGCAATCAATCGAATTATTCTCACTCGCCCTGCAGTTGAAGCGGGTGAAAAACTTGGCTTCTTGCCTGGAACATTGAGCGAAAAAATCGATCCTTACTTGCGCCCTCTGTATGACGCGTTGCACGACATGATTGAGCCAGACAAAATTCCACGGCTGATGACGAGTGGCACTATTGAGGTAGCGCCACTGGCATACATGAGAGGTCGAACTCTCAATGACGCATTTATCATTTTGGACGAAGCTCAGAACACAACTCCCGAGCAAATGAAGATGTTTCTCACCCGGCTTGGTTTTGGTTCGACTATGGTGATTACCGGCGATACGACTCAGGTCGACTTGCCAGGCGGTGTTCGCAGTGGTTTACAAATTGTGCAGGAAATTTTGAGTGACGTTGAAGATGTAGCGTTTTGTAAGTTGAGCAGTCAAGACGTAGTTCGCCACCGTCTGGTAGCAGACATTGTTGATGCTTATTCGCGGTGGGATTCAAAACAGCCACCGACAAAGCGATAACCATGCATAAATTTGAAATTGAACTGATCGACGAAACCGAATCGAATACAGATGCAGGCAGACTACTAAACACTGCAGCATTTACTTTGAATTTTTTACGCATGAACCCTGAAACCGAACTTTCAATTGCGCTGGTGGATTTGGCAGAGATGGAACGACTGCACACAGAACACATGAATGAGCCGGGCGCTACCGACGTTTTGTCTTTTGAAATGGATGAGCTGCGAATCCCAGGCGAAGGGGAAACTGCTGAACCGGGAATTTTGGGCGATGTAATTCTGTGTCCTGAATTTGCCGCAAAGCAGGCCGCTGAAAACAATCAAGACACCGCAAGTGAACTAGATATGCTGCTAGTACATGGAATTTTGCATTTACTTGGCCATGACCATGCTGAACCTGATGAACATCGCATTATGTTTGGCTTACAAGGTGCAATTTTGGGCGCGTTAAAGAAACAAGGAGGTGCATGAGATGGATCCGTTTTTGCTTAGCATCTCGGTTTTGTTGACCACTTATTTCAGCGCAATTGAATCTGCACTAACCAAACTTTCTGCCGCTCGAATTGAAGAGATTTATGGCGATAACCCAAAACATTTGAATAAGTTGATGAAATATGTCGGTCCGAATCGAGCTCGATACATCAATACGTTTCAGTTGCTTTATACAATTTCATTGGCAGCGTCGAGCCTCTTCGTCTTTAGATTCAGCAATTCAATCATTCATCTTGAATCTAATTGGTTACAAGATATTGCGGCAATTACTTTCTTGACGCTAATTGGATTTGTGGTTTTCGGAGTTGGAGCTAGAACTCTTGGCAAACAACATGCCGAGAGTTACGTTTTGAGTTCTGCAGGGCTAATAAGCTTGCTGAGCCGGATCCTCAATCCATTTGTGCGTTTATTTATCGTGCTCGGTAATGCAGTGACCCCGGGCAAGGGTTACAGCGAAGGTCCTTTTGCGAGTACAGCTGAAATTCGAGAAATGATGAATCAAATTAGTGATGAAGTCATTGAAGCTAGTGAAAAAGAAATGATTCACTCAGTTTTTGAACTTGGCGCAACTGTTGCCCGCGAAGTTATGGTGCCCAGAACTGAAATGGTTTGGATTGAACGCACCAAAACCTTACGCCAAGCAATGTCATTGAGCCTTAGGTCTGGCTACTCGAGAATCCCAGTCATTGGTGAAGATATAGACGATGTGGTTGGTGTTATATATATAAAAGATGTGGCGAAGCGGATATTTGAGCATAGTGAAGCACAGCAGACCGAACGTGTAGACACATTGATGCGACCAGTCACTTTTTCTCCTGATTCAAAACTTGCAGATGAATTACTCAAGGACATGCAACTTGAACGGGTCCATCTGACTGTATTAATCGATGAATACGGCGGAACTGCAGGATTGGTAACTATTGAAGATATATTGGAAGAAATTGTGGGCGAAATTGCCGATGAGCATGACACGGCTGATGAAGAGATTATTAAGTTAGATGAAGACACTTATCGAATCTCATCTCGTCTACACATTGAAGATTTAGGTAAATTGATTCAGGTCGATTTAGATTCTGACGAAGAAGGTGTTGACACCGTCGGGGGGTTATTGGCTTCGAGGCTTGGAAAGGTTGCAATTCCAGGTTCAACTATTGATATCGAAGGCTGGAAATTAACTGCTGAAACTGTGGCCGGAAGACGTAATCGAGTCGGCAGTCTCATTGTTGAGAAAATCAAACAATCTGAGGATGAGGATGACTGATCTAACCGCTGAAGATCAAAAATTAGTCACACTTGCCAAAGGTGCACGGGCAAGAATTGCTGCACCTTCGGCTGCTTGTGTACGTGATACTGATGGCCGCACTTATTCAGCTGCAAGTGTTGAGTATGCAGGAAAGAAGTTTTTGGCTGTTGAGCTTGCCGTTGCAACTGCCATTTCAGCTGGTGCAAAAAAGTTTGAAGCAATCTGCGTTCTAGGGAACGAAGAAATTAATCTCGACGAAATAAAGTCCGTGTTGCAAGAAAATGGCCTCGTCATCACTTGTGATTCCCAAGGTGAAGTTGTCGCGGTAATTAATTAATGCAAACCAAACGCAAGGCAGTCCTGGCCACTTTGTTGGCGGCACTTCTTTTTGCGACTTCAGCCACTTCGCGAGAACTTAGCGGGGTTGAAGCAAGCTCAATCTCAATCGCAACCCTTCGACTAGCTATTGGCGCAGTCGGCCTGGTTGTTTTTGCAAAACTATTTGTAAAAGAATATTCGTTGCTAAAACTTTTGCGAAGTAAAACGATTTGGATTATGGGGCTAGGT
>JACCDO010214498.1_pt1 | contig 22660 bp, 14 predicted proteins | sample 7446101 | NCBI WGS metagenome assembly JACCDO01 (sample SAMN15323440, study PRJNA562643) | freshwater metagenome | isolation source: river surface water | place: USA:Blue River Watershed | collected 2017-08-16
CCGCGTCACAGTTAGGAGTCGTGTGATAGGATTATGCGTCTCCAGCTGCAGATATTCGCGGCTTGTGAATGCGGGGAAATTATAGCGGGTCACCTGATACATCAAATAGGAGAGCGGCGTCTCGGCGAAGATTTTTCGATCGGCCTCCGTCAAGTAGACGTATGTGGCCTGGAGTCGCGGATTAAACGGCCATGTATTTATTGTCGGCAGGGTCACATTTATGTCCGTCAGAAAATTCCTGATGTCGCCGAGCGGGTCCTGGAACGCCCCGTACGCCGGCAAATTCCGCTGCAGCTGCGCCTCGGAGGCGGTCTGCTGGTATCCGTACTGGCAGCGGCTCCCATTCGGGTCCAGGAACGTGTAGAGCTCGGTGATCGGACGAAGCTGAATCTGGATCTCCACCTCGTGGTACTGCAGCGCAATGAGCGGTAGTGCCTGGAATGTGTTTTCATTGCTGAAGAACGGCAGCGGGACGTAAATGTCGCGCCCAAAGATGGACGGCCGGTTCACCTGTTGCGTCGTGCTCGCATCCGGGTACACGGTCGGATAGCCGACGGTGGCGCTCCCGCCGCCGAATGCGCCTAGCGCGGGATTGGTCAGCTCGTTGACCTCGCCGACCAGGTACTTCCACTTTGTGAGCCGGTCATTGTCAAAGTCGGCTAATGCCCGGGCTAAAATATAGTTCCCGTCGAATTCCTGGACCTTGGTGCCGCCAACAATTAGGGCGACGTTCTGGATAATCTGGCACCCAATATAGTTGATCCAGGCAAAGTTGTACTGCGCCGTGCGATCCGCGGTCAGTTCGACGTACTTGCTGTAAATATCGGGCAGCGTGAACGTGAAAATCATGTCGCGCACCAGATCGGCGACGCGCTGCACCTTGACGCGAATCTGGATCCCTTGATTAAAATTCAGCTCATTCGACCCGTCAAATGTCGTGGTAACGGATTCCTCGGAGAAGTGCGAATATCGCCGAAATGACTTGTAAAAGTAGGTCAGCTGTGGATTTCCGCTCAGAATTGTATTCTGAGCTCCATACGATACCAGGCTAAAAAGACCTCCGCCGGGCATTCTCTACTGGTCTCCATCATAATACATCATTTAAGACCTCGCAAAGACCCTAAATGTTGTATGAAAATTATACTTAGTAATTCGTAGTCCACCATGTATCCACGAAGTACGGTGGCTTATTACCCTCTAATGCACTGGCCATCTGCGAGCTGGGACCCTCATTCATCATCGCCGCGAGCTGGTTGTAGCTGATCGCATAGTTGAAGTAGCGCAGCCGGCTGAGGAGACCCTGGAACGCACCGTTCACCCTAAGGACGGGACGCACGCTGGTGGCAACAGGGGTATCCGTGTCGCCACTCGGGATCTCGATATGACGCTGGCTGAAGACGACGATGTCCTGGAAGTTCTGGTAAGGAACGCCGCCGGAAAAATTCACCTTGTTCTTCAGATCCCCGTTTATAAAGATCTCGAGGCCGCCGGCGCGGCAGACGATCGCGACGTGCACCCACTTCTGCACAGGGAGATTCGGCACATCAACATGCGTGCTCCAGCTTGTAGTACTGTTCATATAGACGCGCATGGTATTCTCGTTGCCCATCATATAGACACCGGGGCCGAGCAGAGGGTACTGCTTGCTGAAGCCCTTGTGGAAGACATGGAGTAAATCACTATTAGAATTGAAAGTGGTCGGGTTCACGAAAATGAAGAAGGAGTACGTGAACTCAATGCCGGTACGTTCATTATCAGACAAGGCGATGGGCTTATAGTTGGGGTTCAGCCGGCCCGCCGCGTCGACCGTAGGATCCTGCGTCAACGTGTACTCCCTGTCCGTTGCACTGTAGGTCATCGGCATTAAGTCAACGTACGACTTGCCATATGAAGCATATGCCTTGTAGAGCTTCTCTGCGGCAAAGAAGGTAATATGCAGGATCACAATTAGGATCAGTGCATATACAAGCTGATTAACAAACCCTGTGCCGGTAAGAAACCCGCTGCCGGGTAGTCCACCTGTGTTGCTTGCGGCGTTCATTCTGTTATTATTAAGGGAAAGCAAACATATGCAATGCACATTTTCGTTTTCACTTTTAGGTCAATTCATTTAATTCATCTTGGGATAGTCCAGTGTGCCAATAGACTTAGGGTCGAAGAAGGACTTGATGTACTCCCAGATGGAGACGGCGCCGAGGGGGCCCGCCTGGTAAGTGCGGTACACCTGCTCGGGGTTCATCGCATAACCAAGTGCCTGGATGCCGCTGACGTAACCGCCGAAGCCATTGTTCTCGCCCACCTTGATGCTGCCGTCGGCCTGCGTCGCGCGGAAGACGGAGGGGAGGATGCAGCTGCGTGCGAGCTTGCCGTCCATGTAGACGTCGCAGGTCTTGCCGTCGAGCACGACAACCACATGGGTCCAGCGCTGGAAGCCGACGGGGCTGACCTTGCAGTCACTGGCACCGCTGATATTCCCGCTGGCCGCGCTGGCCGCGCTGAATATACCATCATACTGGCCGGTGGTGATCTTGCCGTCCGCAGGCGTTGCAGATGCATTTGTGGCTGCGCGGCTGACGAGGACGTGCATGGTGTTATCGTTCGCGTCCAGGTAGAGGCCGGCCACAAGTGTACCGGATGTAGTCGAGAAGTCGCCGAACTTGAGGATCTCCTTATTTCTGCCGCGGCGCTGATTCGCGCTCAGGTCATTCACGTAGATCCAGGCGCTGATACTGTACTGGCCACCCTCATAGACGGGCGGGATCTTGCCCTTATCAAAAGTATATGCCCTGGAGGGATTCGCGACATAGATATCCTTCATAAGCACCGCGCTATCGGTGGACTCACCGTACAGCTTTGTGTACACCCAATAAATCGCCCAGATACTGAAAGCGATCAGTAGAATCCGAAATATCCATGAGAAGACTGAAGCCGGGACACTTGTATTCTCCATTTCTATCTATCAGATAGGATTATCCGAATGGGGTATCCCACGACATTCCAGTAAGTTTAGGCGGTTCAGATGGTTTCATACAGAGAATTCCTGCCGGACAAGAAAAGGGATTACTAATTCCACCTAAGCCCGGTATAGCTACCTTGCCATAAGGCTCCCCGCGCGTATTCGACGTCGACACATAATCAATCATGATTTCCTCCGCGCTCATTCGTCGACTATTAAATGATACCACGGCCACCTTACCGTTACAGTTCGCAGATCCGGAAATCAGCCGCCCGCCCTTATTTATGAACGGCATGCCACCCAGAATCTTCGAGACCACAATGCGCCCATTATAAGAGACATCTAGACGACGGCCCTCCAACGATATGCCGACATACGTCCATTTTTGATATGGGAGCGCCGGGCAGATTATTGCCTCGCTTTCATCGCCCACCCTATTTATCTTAATAATGGTACCCGTGTTCATATCCTTTTTACTGCGAATTGGCGTCAGACCAAACGAGAATGTACGTTCCCAGACCATTAGGGGATTGATATCCTGGTCCGTTTCCGATAGAGTCCGATTAATCGCGTCAGGCTTGACGTAAAACGTGATGGTAAAATTATCGGAGCTAATCATCTTTTCAAAAAAGGAATAGATGTATGGCGTCGACAGGTTGATCGGCCCATATTCCAGTAGTGAAGAGCTGAGGCTCCAGGGCTTATACACATATGCAAATATTATGTATGCTATCACTAATAGTATACTTAATAGGACAAGAATCGTCAATAGATTCATCTGCTTCTAATTCCGCAGATTAATCTGCGCTAAGGTGCCGTCGCAGTGTAATATCCCCGCAAACTATCCGCCTTTTGCAAGAAGTCGTTCAGCGAAGGCATATTTGGCGTGGAAAACTGCATCTCTTTTGCCTGCAGACCGCGGGTCCAGAGATGCAGATTAATGCCGTATCCGAGTGTGCTTTCGCCGCCCGAACCCTGACTACAGTTAGGTGTGCTGACCTGCGCACCTGTCGTCGCGTCATATCCAGGGCTACACCAGATCGTGCCAATATCCGTGCTCGGAGGATTCGCCAGCTTCTTTGTGCCAACGAGCAGTCCGTTCCTATACACCTCAAAGTGGGTCGAATAGACGCAGACGCCGACGCGAATAGGCTGCTTCGACGGCACATTCTTCAGTGTGACTTTCACCTGATCTGACCGACTGGTCCGCAGAACAACATCGAGATCGTTCACGTCGGGCTGTAGGAACATGCCCAGGTTAAATTTCTCGGTCGGAATTCCAGCGGAATTGTTGTAGCGCAGGAATACCGGGCGACTCCTGTTGTCGGCGTTTGTACCGATATTCAAATTGTTAAATAATAAATCTATTGCGAGACTGTAGTTGGTGGCGGATGCCGATGAACCGGCAAAAATCGAATCAGTTTCAGCCAACGTACTATGACTTATTGTCGGCCAATATACTTCTCCATCATCCGCCGGTCGAATGCCGGGAATCGTAATCAGACCATTAGATCCTGAGCGGATGCGGAAGATCGGCCTAATAGTAAAGTGCACCACAGTTAGGATGAGCACAATTAGGAGGGTCACGACAAGTGCGTAGAGACCCAGGCGCGCCCAGTCAATGGAGCCGACGGAGAAATCAATAGAGGGCATAGGGACGCCGATGCCGCCTATGCCCCTCTGTTTTAAAAGCGCGTCAAGCTGAGCCTTATAACTCATTCTGCTCTGTCTATCTATTTCGAACTCCAGTAAAGCGCTGCACCCAGGATACCTGCGCCCAGCGTGCCGGCGATCAGGCCGCGCATAAAGGACGCGCTATCGACCTCCTGCATATCGGATGATGACCATAAGGGGTTCCTGTTTCGGCTTCCCAGACGCTTGATATAGGCCAGCGCCTCGACCTCGGTCAGTTTCGGCTTCCCCAGACTCTCATTCACCTTATTGTGCAGCTCCACAGTCCAACTGAAGAGCGCGGCGCGACTATCCAGGTACGGGCTGATCGGCTTCGCCTTAATGTGCTCCGCGTAATGCTCGCGGCATACGTGGCAAGGCAGCAGGAATTGCAGGCCTTCGAAGAACTCCTTGGCCGCGCGCTTCTCGGCGTAGGTGGGTTTATCCGAGTAGCCCAGAGCCGTAATATGTATCGTCATCCAGAAGATTGGACCCCAGACTGCCGGTGGAAATCGCATATTTCCTCTAATAGTATTGGCTACTGATCGAAGTGCTTAAAATGGCGCGGTATAATATAACCTAAGTTCACGCAAATGTTCAAGAATACTATATTTATTCCTGGATCAAAAAAGAATAATAGTAGTAATTCGATCTGCTCTAACTGTGGCAAGAACGGGCACAATTACAGGCAATGTGATGAGCCGGTGCTCAGTTACGGTATGATTGTCATGCGATTTGCGAATCCCGCCTGGTCACTGGAGGGCGCCTTATGCAGCGGCGGGCAATCCGTGATCGGCACGGAAGGCGCCGGCGACCTGCAGATTTTAATGGTGCAGCGGCGGGATTCACTGCGCTTCGTCGAGTTTGTGCGCGGCAAGTATATGCTGAAGGAGGGCGATTATATCAAGCAATTACTCTGTAATATGACCGACGCGGAACGGGAGCTCATTCGCGTCTCCACGTTTCCGCAGCTCTGGAATCATGTCTGGGGGACGCCGAATCCGCGGTCCTATCGCAACGACTTTGAGCAGTCGCAGGAGAAGTTCAATGAGATGAAGCGAACCGGACTATTAGAGCGGCTGTTGGCGGAGACGACGAGCCTATATCCTACGCCCGAGTGGGGCTTCCCTAAGGGTCGGCGCAACCTGTACGAGTCGGATATTGACTGCGCGATCCGTGAGTGTTCGGAGGAGACGGATCTGAAACGGGGGCAGCTACAGATCTTCGACTCGGTGGAGCCGCTGTGCGAGACTTTTTACGGGGACAATAAGGTGTTCTATAGCCACAAGTATTACTTCGCCGTGGTGGCTCCGGGCACCGAGGTCAGCATCAATCCGCTGAACCCGCACATGACGCGGGAAATTGGGGCGATCGAGTGGCTGAAGGTGGATGAGGCGCTGGCCCGTATTCGCCCTGAAAATGTGGAGAAGCGTGAGCTTCTGCTGCGGGCCTTCTCCATATTTAAGAACTTCTGCCCGTTCCGTCATGCGCGCAGTGGACCACGATACTTTTCAGCGGCTAGTTCAGAATGAGCGACTATTCAGGGCTCGTGGATGAGGAGCTCTTGGCGCGCTGGGATTCGCCTGAAATGCCGGCGGATGAGCGCGACCAGCTGGTCAAGGAACTAGAGAAGCGTGACCTCTTCCCTGGTGAATTTGAGCGCGACTGGGAAAATACTACTGGCGCCTATCCCGACATAATGGATCCCGAGTTTCTGCAGAAGTTGCTGTTGCGCCGCGAGTTCGCGGATTCCTATCAGGAGACGTGGCGGCGGGACGGGGATCCGTGTGCGGCGACGGATGAATTCGAGCTTGCGCCCGTGCAGCGATTTGTGGCGAACTTCCTGAGCCCGCGAACCCCGTATAGATCCGCACTACTGTACCACGCCACCGGTGTAGGTAAGACGTGCAGTGCAATCCAGGTCGCCGAGCAGTATTTATCCGCATTTCCCAATCGGCAGGTGATTATTCTGGCGCCGAAGACCATTAGGGGTGGATTCTTGACGCAGATCTTCGATATAAGCCGCGTTATCATTGGCGAAGGCGATGAGCCGAACCGGTCGAACCAGTGCACGGGGACCACATATTTGGAGCTGGCGAATTGCCTCTACGAACGGGACAAGACGGTTATTCAGAACAAGGTGCTCTATCGCATTCGGCGGCGCTACAAGATTTTAGGTTATTTGGCGTTTGCGCTGGAGATTGACGGGAAGGACGGCGTCTTGTCGCGAATCCCCGCGCGCATCACGGGGCCGGCGCGAATCCAGGAGGAGCGCCGTATTTTGAACAGGGAGTACGGCGGGAAGCTGATCATCGTCGACGAGGCGCATAATTTGCGCGATGCGCCGGCGGAGTCTGATAAGGAGGACGAGTCGCCCGGTGGACCTGTGCAGGAAACGGACGAGGCGGAGGGGAAGGTACTGACGCCGATTATTCGCAAGCTCTTTGATCGCGCGGATGATATTCGCCTCCTTATGATGACGGCGACGCCGATGTACAACAATTACACGGATATATTATTCCTGCTCGACCTGATTTTGCGCAATGAGAAGAAAGGGCATATTATTCTGCAGGACATCTTCAAGACCGGTATTCCGAACGAGGCCTGGATGGAGAGCGACGGGGCGAAACTCTTAGGGAGGTTGGCGCGGCGCTACGTCAGCTATATGCGCGGCGAGAATCCGCAGCTCTTCCCGATCCGTCTGTCGCCGCAGGGCATTCCTGCACTTGAGAGTTATCCCGCGCAGAATCCGCGAGGCGCGCCTATTACGGATGCCAGCTTCATGGAACATCTGCCGATTGTACCGGTGCCGTTCACGGGTGACTCGTTGGCCGCACAACGGGAACTGATCGCCGCGCTCCCTGCGGGTCAAGGCGGTATCGGCACATTCGCGCTTGCGCCGATTATTCAGGCCGGCACACTTGTGGTGCCTGCGGTCGAGGGCGCCTCATTGGCGGCGCGCACGAAGAGCGATGCACTCGGCCTAATTTTTAGCCGAATGAAGCTGGGCGGCGAATTGGTGTGGCGACCTCGAAGCCCAGATGGGGCGGCCTGGCTCAGTTTAGATGTTTTGCCGGCGTATGCGCCAAAGATCGCCGCGGCCATTCGGCGGATTCAGTCGGCGAAGGGTGTCTGCTTCGTATTCAGTCGCTTCGTAAATATGGGTGTGATTCCGATTGCACTGGCGCTTGAAGCGAATGGATATACACCGTATAAGCGAACCACGGGTCGATTGGCACCTGGGCCACAGAGTCCGGGTGGTCGGCAATGCGCCATGTGCGCGTCGCGTGAGGCGAACCATGAGGGTGCGGATCATGCCTTTGTGCCGGCGAAGTATGTTCTACTGACCGGTGACGAGGAGGTTAGCCCGCGTAACAAGGAGATGATCGATGCGGCCCGTGCGGCGGACAATAAGGATGGCGGCGTGATCAAGGTGATTGTCGGCAGCGAGGTGGCGTCCGAGGGCGTGGATCTTCGCTTTGTGCGCGAAGTCCACGTATTGGAGAGCTGGTACCACTTGAACAAGATCGAGCAGATCGTGGGTCGCGGCATTCGTACCTGTTCGCACACGTTGCTCCCACCAGCGGAGCGGAACTGCACGGTCTATATGTACGCCGGCGCACTACCTGCGGAGGACGGCAAGGAGAGCGGCGATCTTTACAGTTACCGTTATGCTTACAATAAGGCGCGGCAGATCGGTGTGGTGAGCCGGATATTGAAGATGTACGCCATCGATTGCAATCTGAATTTAAGGGCAAACATTATTCGCGACGCGGATGAATTGCTGAATCAGCGGGATGCACAGGGAAACCCTAGAGAGGTGAATATCAACGATCAGCCGTTCAGTAATACCTGTGACTATCTGGAATCCTGCCAGGACAAGTGTATACCGATGATAAAGGTGGATAGGTCGGCGGCGTCGCTGATTTCATACGACGAATTTACGGGGCGTTTCTTGGATGCACAATTACGACGGACGGTGGCGCGGATGTTCGAGATTCGCGGCTGGTATCGCGAGGATGATTTCCGCAATAATTTGGGGGATATTCCTGAGTCGGCGAAGAACTATCTGCTGCGCACCGTGGTCGGCAATACCAACTTTAAGGTGCGTTCTGGCGGGCGCGACGGCTATATTATTTATCGAAACGGCTATTATTTATTCCAGCCGTTTGTATTCAAGACGACCGATATTCCGATTGCACTGCGAGTTGCACGACTACCTGTTCGCGTCGATGTCTTTTCAGCTGAGTACATGGAGGCGGTTGGAGCTGAGGGAGAGGCGGCCGCCGTTGCTGCTCCTAGCGCCGAGACCTCAGCGCCGAAGCTAGCGCAGCTATTCACGGCTCTAGGAACCTGGGCGGCCTCCCTTGCCGCCGCCGATGCAGCCGCGCCGTCCGATATTAAGAACTGGTTCAAGAACGGCGATCGAGTGAATATGATACGCTGGTTCGCGACGGCGCTGCGCGCCAGTCCATTCGCCGACAAGGAGGCCGTGCTCAAGAAGATTGTGCTGGAGATGGCGTTCGACGAGGAGTGCGATGTCGACGAGCAGCGACTCTTCATTCTGGCGCCTGAGCTACAACCCTTAGGGCCATCTGTCTGTCGCGAACAGTTGCTTAATCTGGAGGGGCGGCCCGTATTCGTCTACGTCGATATTACGAACGGACAGCTGCGGTACATCTATTCGGATGGAAGTGAGGTGTCACCTGCCGATCGAGCCACATTGGAAGGGAAGCTGACCGAGGAATCTATGGAAGTGCGGCAGGAGCGGAATCCGAACTTCGGTCTGAAGGCGGATATAACGACGACGGGTAGCCCGTATGGATTTATTGCGGCAAAGCGTGGTCTGGCGTTCGTATTTAAGACAAATACTCCAAGCGCAGTGGGTGGTACACCGTCTATTGGAAGTGAATGCGCAATTGTCAGCGGTATGACGGATCATGCGCGCATTCTCGGACTTTTAGGGGAGTATTTGGCGGTGGCGATACAGTCGAATCTCAGTTTGGACGCGACGAAGGTCGGCACCAAGTACGAATTCCAGAAGTACGTGATTTTAGACGGAGAATTTACCTCGGAAACCGTGGATCCGAAGAGAAACCCGGACATTCAGGCGACGCGAATCATTAACGCGAATCGTGTCTGCACTCTGACGGATCTTGTGCTGCGGTTCATGGATACTATTCGCGTCGACAATAAGCGGTGGTTCTATCGCGCCGTGCCGGCCGTATACACGGGACATAAAGGTACATTCCGCACTAAGAAGTAAGGCGCCGCGTCCATAAATTTGATCAGAGGAACATCCAAATATAATAGGCAGCGCAATGGAGACCTCTGTTGTATTCGAGCAGAAGATCGCTATTTCACCACGCGAATTCAATCAGCTGGCCGATAAAAAGTTGGACACGCTTCTGCTAAAGAAGTTTGCCGAGGAGAATGAGGGCCGATGCTCCGTGCATGGCTGGGTGGTTCCCGGGACTTTGAAGATGTTATCGCGAACGATGATGCAGATTGAGGGTGGGCGGTTCACAGGTGACATGGTTTGCTGGGTGCAGGTGGAGGGGAAGGTCCTCTATCCGGTGGACGGCATCAATGTCCGCGGCTTCGTGCTGAAGAAGAACAAGATGGGTCTCTTCGTAATGCACAAGGATGCTATCCAGATTATGGTGCCGCGTGACCTGCACATCGACAATGAGGAGTTCGAGAACGTGCAGATCGGCGATCAGGTGGAGATTGAGATTAAGAAGTCCCGATTCCAGGTGAAGGATGAGTCAATCCTAAGTGTTGGCCTCTTTATTCGGCGGGTGGACGAGGTGGTCGTGAGGCGGCCGGCATCACGTGTCGCTCCTCCTCCTCCGGCTGAGGAGAGCGAAGAAGAGGAAGAGGAGGAAGAGGAAGAGGAGGAGGAGGCGGAGGGCGAGGAGGCGGAGGAGGAGGAGGAGTCGCCTGAGATGCCGCCGCTTATTCCCGTAAATGACGAGGAGGAGGGCGGTGTTCTGGCAATGGAGGAATAAGCGTGCGTTGTCTAAGAGTTATCAAACTCCCCAAACTGATAAGGAATGTCTTACGAGGCACGAAACCATTTTTATGAACAGCTGGGTCAGCTCAGTCGCGCAGAACTAGAGAATCTTTTTCGTATTTTGAAGCGCCATAATGATAATTACAGTGAAAACTCGAACGGTATACTCTTTGATGTCAAGGAGCTCCGCACCGAGACGTTTGATGCCATGAATGAGTACATGATTTTTTGCATGAAGAACCGTGAGGAGCAGAAGGCACGGGTAGCCGAGATGCAGAATATTCGCGAAGAGTGCATTACCAGCCGTGATATTTCTGATAAGGCGTAAACCTAGAAGATAAGGCATAAAGCCTGCAGACGACTATTAGTGTAAGAATATGTCGGCAACACTTACACTAGAAACGCTGAAGACCTGGGCCGCCGCGAATCGGCACAGGGACGCAACCCTAAAGGTTGATAAACATCTGTGTCCCCAACATAATAACTATGTTATGGACACGTATAAATTCGCCGGCTCAGAACCATGGCAGATGATTTCGCTGGATCCCGCCGGTCTATTGGCCTTCTGCCTCTGGATCCGTGACCCGCTTTTCCGCGCTGGAGAGGGCCTGCTTCGGCGTCAGCTGCTGAATGAGGGCTACATCTCTATGCGCGAATCCTTCGAGCATGCCGCGCCCTCGCGCCGCCGGCGGCGTATGGTCGAGATGTTTGAGAACGGCATCGGAAATGCGGAGGCGGCGGACGTAGAGGCATATTGGGCCACATGGGCCACCGTTATGCAGTGCCAGTTTGTGCGTATTGGTAGCCGCGAGTCAAAGACGATCGCGTTTTCGCCGCCGCTCAATCAGTGGACGGCACATAAGCCGGTTTATTACGTTGATACAGGCTGCGAGACGATCTTCCTTCCTCCTGAAGGTGGATCCGTGGAGCGCCGATCTCTGGCCGTCTGGACTAGCGATAGGGAGGCGGACGGATGGACCGTTGCCTGGCCTGTTGCCGACGGCACAAAGGAGGAGATGGAGCGCCGACTGATGCCAGTCATGAACCAGGTGCGTGTTTCGGAGCGCGCAAAGAAGGCGGAGATCGCGGCGGCACTGGGTCGCCATGATGGCCTGGAGGCGCTTATGCGTTTCAGCGCAGGGGAGGAGCTGGACTAACGAAAATTTGATCCGAGCACCCTAAAGGTACTTAGGGCATCTTGGAACATACAATTAGAGAATGGACGTCCTACCCGCCGAGGCACAAAAGCTCCAACAGCTGGTTCAGACCTGGTCTGAGCACGACAATTACGAGCTGGAGTGCACATTCGGCGTGGGGGGTAAGGTCGATGCTACGACCTTCTTTGCCATTGCGCAGCGGCTTCGATCCAAGGGATTCGAGCCGCTCGCGCAGGAGGATCGGCTCAACATCATCCTCCCGGAGCGCATTCGGTTTACCATTACGGGGAGCGGCATGATCCAGCAGTACTGCCGCGACGACACGCTGAACGGCAAGGACTATACTGCCATGATCAAGGATCGGACCTTCGTCGAGTCGAACCTGGATCTGGACGAGTATGACACACGCATCAAGCTGCGCCGCGAGCAGGAGCTGGCCCCGGATGATGCCCGGATCCGCGAAGTGCTGGAGCGCTGGTCGGTGCACCGTAAGGCGTTTCGTCTGATCCGGCGCTACTCCTTCGTCGGCCGCGGCGTCCAGTTTGACTTGTCCATTGTGCGCTCCACGAAGGCGGATCCGCGCGGCGAGTTCCGCTGGGTGCGCTCGTTCCGCGAGTACAACTTCCTGGCCGAGATCCCGACATATGAGGTGGAGGTGGAGCTGAAGCGGGCCAAGTCGGCGGACGGCGTTATCGACATTGAGGCGGCGAAGCGCGACCTGGTGCGCGGCATGGGCGAGGTGCTGCGCGGCATGCAGCGGAACTCGGTGCTCATGCGGAAGTCGGTACGTGACCGTGTCCTCACCGGCTACAAGCAGCTGACGGGCACGGACCTGTTCCGCGGCGTGGCGCCTGTTACGCTGGAGACGAAGAACATGACCGCCGAGATCGAGGACGGTGTGCCCAATATTCGGAGCGGCTACAATGTGACGGACAAGGCGGATGGCCTGCGCGTTCTGGCATATGTCGACCGTAAGGGTGAGCTCTTCATGCTGGATATGGCCATGAATGTGTATAAGACGGGGTTGATTCGGGAGAGTTGCCGTGACACACTCTTAGATGGTGAGTGGGTCACGAAGGACAAGAAGGGCGACGCGATCTCGCAGCTCCTGATCTTCGACATTTACGTGGCGCCCGGCGGTGTGCGCGTCGATGACAAGCCGTTTGTGGTGGGTGGCGCGGACGGAGCGGCCAAGACGGCGGCGGCGACCGGTGAGGGGATGCCCGAGAGTCGCTATACGGAGCTGCGGCGGTTCATGGACATGTGGAATGACGGCGACGGCCCCGGCTTCACGGTGCCTACCGTGAATGCGGAGAACAAGCTCCTGGTGGCGGAGAAGCGCTTCTACTTTGCCGCCGGCAACAGCATCTTCAAGTATGCGGCGCGTGTCCTAGACAAGGAGCGCCCGTATCACACGGACGGCCTGATCTTTACACCGAATGCGCTGCCGCTCCCGTCGCGCCCGGGTGATAAGTTCGCCGAGCAGTTCAAGTGGAAGCCGGCGTCCGAGAACACTATCGACTTCTTGGTGAACTTTGAGAAGGCGGAGGAGGCGCCGACGGTCGACAAGATCCGCATCGGCATCAATCCGAACACGAATGAGACGTCGCGCTTCAAGACGATGCGTCTCTACGTCGGCTCCAGCACCAACGTGGATCCCCGCGCGGCGATCCTGTTCGGCACCGAGAAGCAGACGCGCCAGGACAAGTACCGCCCTGTCCTGTTTAATCCGAGCGACTTCCCGGACACCATGGCCTCTATCAGCTACCGGCCGGTTGAGCTGGATCTCGAGACGGGCGACGAGTTCATCATGACGGAGGGCACCGGCGAGCCGATCCGCGACCGTTCCATTGTGGAGATGGCGTATGATCCTAGTCGCGAGCCCGGCTGGCGCTGGTACCCGCTCCGTGTGCGCCACGATAAGACGGAGCGTCTGCAGCGCGGCATATTGGCGCGTACTCTGAACGGCGAGGCGGTGGCGGAGTCTGTCTGGAACAGCATCCATGACCCGATCACGCAGTCCATGATCCGCAGCGGCGCCGAGGAGCCGACCGAGGAGGAGGTGGCGGCGATCCAGGCCAGCCGCGCCGGCATGGAGGACGTCGGCAAGAAGTACTATGAGCGGAAGGCACCGGAGCAGGATCTCCTAATTGTCCGTGGCCTGCGGGACTTCCACAACCGCTACATTAAGGAGGATGTGTTGCTGCGCTCTGTTCTGCGCGGTGGTGGCAAGCGCCTGATTGATATCGGCTGCGGCAAGGCCGGCGACCTCCAGAAGTGGCGCCGCGGCAACGTCGGCTTTGTGCTCGGCATCGATCCTGCCGGCGAGAACATTCGCAACCCTAAGGATGGTGCATATGCCCGTTACCTGCAGACGATGAAGCGCGGAGCAATCGCGCCGATGGTCTTTGTGATCGGCGATGCGTCGCAGCGCCTAAACGATGGCACGGCGGGATCCACGCCCGAGGAGCGCGACATATTGCGAGCCGTCTTCGGCGTCGCACCCGAGGGTGCCGTGCCGCCCTTCCTGGAGACAAAGGCGGCCGGCGCACTGCGCGCCGGTGCCGACGTGATCACCAGCATGTTCACGCTGCACTACTTCTTCGAGAATGTCGACATGCTGAATGGACTGATCAGCAACATCAATGATACACTAAAGGTGGGCGGCTACTTTGTCGGCTGCTGCTTCGACGGCCGGCGTGTCTTTGACATGTTGCGCACAATTCCGCGGGGGCAGAGCAAGGTTGGCATGTCCGGTGACAAGATGCTATGGACAATTACGAAGGAGTATGACGCGGAAGATCTGACGGTGGACGACGACTCCATTGGTCTGCCGATCGACGTCGAGTTCATTAGTATCGGCTCCAAGCAGCGCGAATACCTGGTGCCATTCGACCTGCTTGTTGCGAAGCTGAAGACGATCGGTCTGGATCTGATGACCGGCGCGGAGGCAAAGGCGATCGGCCTTCAGGCGAGCACGAATCTCTTCGAGACTTCGTATGCGATGGCGGCGAAGGGTGGCAAGAAGTTTACGATGGAGGATTCCGTCAAGCAGTTCTCGTTCCTGAATCGCTGGTTTGTGTTCCGGCGGCGCGGCACAGGAAACGCGGTTGTGGAAGCACGCGAGCGGGCCGAAGAGGAGGCTGGAGCTGGAGCTGTAGCAGAAGAGGCGCCGATCGAGGAGAAGCCGGCCGCGCTGGGCACGGCGGCCGCAGTTGGTGCGGAGATGGCCGGTCTCCCGACGGTCGGTGCCGCGGCCGCGCCCACGGTTGGTATTCCGACACTGAAGATTCGACGGACCGCGGCAGCTGCCGCTGCGGCCGAAGCACCCCCTCAGGGTATTTCCGTGGTGCGCGAAGTGCCCGTATCGGCGGCGGTGGCGGCGGGTCGCTCCTTCCCGCTCGGCATGGTCTATCAGTTCCATATTCGTGCCGCGCAGCCTGATGCACGCTGGCTGGATCCCATTGCGCCATTCCCGATCAAGGACGACGAGGACGGAACCATCTACCCGTCCATGGAGCACTACGTGGCGGGCATGAAGTTCAAGCGGGCAACCGACAAGCCGCAGCTCGCCGTCAGTGTGATGAGCCAGCAGGGCACGATCCATCAGGAATATCTGCGTGAGCGCGGCTCTCTGACGGGCGCGGGTGCACGACCTTTAGCGGAGGATCAGGACAATCTGCTACTGCAGAAGGAGGCGAAGCAGATCAAGCTGGAGAGCAGTGACAAGGCGATTGCATCCAAGTGGGGCGCCGTGTTCAACGATGCCGCCTGGCTCGCGATGAAGAACGACGTGCTGCGCTATGCGCTCGAATACCGCTGGAATCACGATAAGAGGTTCCGCGCCGCCGTGGAGAAGGCACGGGAGGCGGGCAAGTACATGCTGTACTACACTGGTTCTGCGTCCGGGTCCGAGCTTGGTGGCAAGCGCCGCACCGAGGATGGTGTCATTGATGGTGCGAACAAGGTGGGCAAGATCATTATGCAGCTGGCTAATTTCCCTCCATTCTAGGCTGCCTTAGACAACATGTCCATATGCAAAGGCCACTGAGCACAACAATTCCGATACATGTATTCACAACGCAAAAGATCATAAACCATTCAGAAAAAGATCGTAAAATAACCCACCCTGAGAGTAGCGCAATCGCATTTATGAGAAAATAAGGGCAGCATAGCGCAAAACAAAGTCGGCATTCACCGCCTCTTGGTCTAATTTCTTGTGCCGCCGCCGGCACCACAATTACGATGTCCTGGCCAAATAACGGGTTCACATGCATTTATCAACTAAAAAACAACCTAGACTTTTAGGTGATTATGCAGAATAATATCCCGACCCTTAGAGTAGAATGCAACGCGGTGCAGGAATTACACGGAAATCGATGAAGACGCGGACGCGGCTCCGCTCTCGGTTGGCACCCTTAGGGTATGAGCGCCTGGTCACTAGGCGGCGCACTAAGCGGACACGGACGCGGAAAATTGCTCCCATCATGGCAAAATCACTGACCAAGGCGCGCAAGCGCAGTGATAAGGATATCCGTGCAATCGAGGCACTTCTGGCGTTCGACGAAGATTTACAGATTGCGATAAATCTTTTTAGGGAATACCAGCATCTTGCCCCGGACAATGCCAGTAAGGCATTCTATTCCGACGGTATTTCACGACTCACATACTTAGTTGCAGAGGTCAACCGACTAGTAAGTCGCTACGAGAATAAGGGTAAGCGCCCGCATTTAAGTAAAACCGCAGATCTGTATGCCAAATTGAAGCGCATTTTTGACGATTATGAAGATGTTGGCGTAGCGTACTCAAATATTGAGGATGCAAAATCGGAGAAGCGATTCAATGTGCGCAGCCTCTTAAATGCACTTCTTGATTAGAATGGATGCCAGTGAGCTTACACGCAAGAAGAAGACGATTGCAAACTGGATCAACTTTCAGGCATACAATCAGACGCAGGCGGCCTGCTTAGTGAATTGCGGCGCGACCGTATCATCGTGCATCATTCGCTACGATAGCTATGATATGCGCGACCAGATCCGTGAAGGTCGGGCAAACTGCAGCTGCAGCACAATTACGTGCTACGTGGTTGGCTCAAAAACCACGTAAGTTTCGTTTGTCGTGGTTGGCTCAAAGACCTCATAAAAATTGATCCGGCGAGTTCACCTTAAAGCACCACACATCAATACATTTAGGAAATGCCGGCACCGTGGCAACGATTGGCATTTGTAAATGAGCATGAACGCGATAAGGGCATCGTCTTCGACGAGCCGACGCACACATACACGGTGAAGGGGTCGTCGAAGGGCTATATCAGCTGCACCGGCTTCATCCACTCCTTCTTCGGTCACTTTGACGCCGACGCAATCATCTCCAAGATGATGTCGTCGCCTAAGTGGCCGCAGAGCAAGTATTTCGGCATGACGCCAGCGCAGATAAAGAAGTCCTGGAATGATAACGGGGCGGCGGCGTCCGGCGCAGGAACCGCAATGCACTTGGCGATTGAGCAGTACTATAATGGTGCGGAGGCGGATATTCCACCAGAGATTATGGCCACGCGCGAGTGGTCGCACTTCATGGCCTTCTGGAACAAATACAAGGACGAAATCGAGCCGTTCCGGACTGAGTGGGAGGTCTACGTTGAGGAGATCAAGCTGGCCGGCTCCATTGACGGCATCTTTCGCTCCAAGAAGGACGGTTCGTTCCTTGTGTACGACTGGAAGCGGAGCAAGGAGATCAAGACGACGAACGACTTTCAGTCAGGTCTGGGACCGCTGTCGCATCTGCCCGACTGTAATTACTGGCATTATTCGCTCCAGCTGAATGTATATCGATATATATTGGAGCGCTACTACGGTCTGACAATTAGTGATATGTATCTGGTCATCTTGCATCCGGATCAGCCGTCCTATAAGCGTATGCGGCTCAATAGGATGGATGATGAGGTGGAGGCGATGATTGAGTGCCGGCGGCGCGCTGTGGCCGCGAATTGCAAGACGGCGGTTCTCTTCGAGGAAGAGGTGGCCGAGAAGACGGTCGAAGTGCCTATGCTGCCGACCGGGGAAAACTGCCTTATTCGTTTACGGCGTTAGGGGCGCGGCGAATTGTCGCAGCGGCGCGGCGAATTGTGAGGGGCGGAGGCACAGGTGCGGCGTTTGCTGCGCGGCGAATGCGGAGTGGTCCGGGCGCGGGTGCACCTTGAGGGATGAGCGGACCGAGGGGCTCCGCGGCAGGGGCAGCGGCCTCTGGAGCCGCGGGTCGCTGGATCCGGACGCGCGGCCGAGGGATCGCCAGGGATCGCGGCGCTGCAACACAAGGCGCCTCCTCCTCTTCGACCAGATCCCCGCTGATCTCCTCCATAATTGTGGTCTGTTCCGCATACTCAGATGTAAATACAAGACTCAGTAATTCCTGCCAACGAGGGCTCGAATCCGGGATAATATATTGATTACCAGCAACGACAATCGCAGTGGTCAGTGTCCCCGTACGCTTCACCATATTTTCTATCAGCTGCCGGCGCTTCTCGGGGAAAATGAGCAGCTCATCGACGACGCGGCGCACAAAGACCTTGGCCGTGTCTACCATGGACTCATCGCCCATTTTGTATTCGGTCGGTATGTGAATGGCGCACCGCCCCTTGGCGCCGGCCCCGACCTCCTTCCATTTGCAGGTTCCATTGCATGCACCAGGATCCACGATTTTGCGGCAGTTACGCCGATAAAAAGTAATTTCCTGCGCGTCAAACTCATCGTCCTGGGCGAACCAGCTATAGAGATCATTAAGCTCCAGTTGCAGTCTGAAGCGCCGCTCATATAACGGTAAATCATGGCGGAAAAGAATATTACGCTCAAGGTTCTTGATAAAGTCGCCGTCCACCTCATCCGAGTTCAGCCACTGCGCCACAGAAAGGCGGAAATGCTGGTAAATCTCCTCCAGCCGTTCGCGTGTCATGATCTCCTTCGGGCCCTCGGCCGGCGCCTCGCCGCGCTTCACGTCGAAAACCACCTCACGGTTAATCTGCCACTCGGGCTCGAATTCGTCGTCCTCCTCGCCCACAGGAAGTGCCGCCGTTTTTGCACTGTCGAGCACCGGCACAAGCAGACCATTACGGAGTTTGACGGCCACCAGGCGGTCACGGAAGCGGCGTGACTCGACCGGCTCGTACATCGGACAGTTGCCCGCGGCCAGCACATCCGTGTAGAACTTCACGAGCGCCGGCACCGTCGGCAACTTCTCGTCTGGAATGGCGCCCCAGTCGAAATAGAACGGGAGCGGTACACCCTCCACCGTAGGAATAAACCCGTCATGGTCCGCGAGCGGGAATGGGATCAAATACGACTTATCCGCGCGATACTTGTACTCGAAGACGCAACCGGCAATATGATTATAGGAATCCCGCACAATCGCGACCGGCTTCGCAAGACCGCGCGTGGCCTGCTGGAACTCGACACTTACGAGCTGGCTGTATGACATGATTGTATTTGCGGGGACGCCGGTCTGCCCAGTGTAGACGGTGTACATCGGCGCCTTGCAGCTCCGCATAAATTCCTCGCGCCGCCGCGCAATGATCGGCAGAAGCGCGGGAATTTCGGCCACCTGGAACGTCAGATGCGAAATATGCCGGCCGCGCTCCAATCCCTCCACCTGCATATGCTCGATGAACGGGAGCGCCTCGTAGATTCCGTTCTGGTCACGTAAAATAAAGGCAAAGTCCGCGCTATCATAAATATTGGAATGATAGCCGAATGGCGGGCAGCGAACACGAACCGGCGCGGCCGTATTTGTCGAGTCATACTCTAAGAGTATGATAACCAGGCCACGCGGCGTGATCAGGCCAGGATAGGCCAGAATGGGGGCAAAAATGCGATACTCCTTCGTCGCTAATTCGGACGAAAGAACGTTGTCCTTGAAATAATTAAATGCCATGTAGAGCCGCAACATTTCAGGCTTCGAGAGCGCAGGATTGTAGTCCCTGTTGATCTGTTCACTAAATGTCTCCAGCTCCTGATCCGTCGGGCGGTCCTGTGGCAAACTGGGCTTATAGTACTCATTCACCAGATTTCCGTGATTGACTGCGGCAAAGAAGGCGGGGTGATTCAGGCGCTCGACAAAGAGCCGGCGGACCTCCTCGACATTACTCTTAAGGAGGTACGGAGCCAGCACATTGAAGAGGCCCTCAGCCACGTCGCGCTTCGAGCCGCCCAGATTCACGCCCATGCGGAAGAAACCCTTAATGTTCTGCCGCATCACCTGGCGAATGGCGGTGCGGCTCACCAGCGTATCCGAGTTCTGGTCGAAGTAGGCGTCGAGACACTTAGGGACAACGCCGAACTTGGACATGGAAAGGGGGTGGTGCGTCTCGCCGAGAATATATTCCTGCGGAAATGTGGCAAGGGCAATGCTGTACTGCTTCGGCATCTTCTCCTCCACAACAGGTGGCGCCTCTTGTGCAACGGCCGGCGCGACTGCTCCTAAGTGTGCGAAGGCCGCAGACTTCACGTGGAGCTTGGCCGACTTGGTGATAATCTGCTCGCGCTTCGGGCTGATATAGCAGCACGGGAGTTCCAGACCCTTAGGGTGCGTCGTCGGTTTCACAAAGTCGATGTAGTCCTGGATTTCATTCGTCTTCGGCTTATTTTTGCGGACGGAGACCGTCTGGCCTGGGCGTGTTTCCATCTGATCCGTGATTGCGCTCCCGCCGCAGAATGGGCAGCGATCGGCGGGTTTGGCGCCGGCCTTGTCAGGGTTGCGCCACTCGCCGGCCTCCTCGAACTCGGAGCGAAGGAGGACGATACGATCCAGGTGGCAGAAATATTTCGGGCAGAGGTAGTAATTTTGACTTTCGGCGCTGCTTCCGTAACGCATGACCGTGATCACCTCAATATCTGGGTCCGTGGGAACATCGTGTTTTTCACCTGTGAGCGGGAAATTTAGGAAGTAGACTTTGATGCCGACATCATTCGCATATTCCTCCATCATTCTATCATACTCACTTTGAGTGAGCACGATGGGCTGCTGGCCGTTACTGGCCTGGCACTTTCGCACATAGGAATTGTCGTCGCCGCCGGCCTTGAAGACGAAGAGGGCGGGGTCGATCTTCGCTAACTGTCTGGCGAAGTAGCCGCGGAGCTTCGTGGGGAAGTCCAGGGCGCCGGCGACATCCACCTCGGCCTCCTCGGCCGCTCGTTTAACCTTTAGGGCGGGTGGTGGCGGTGCCTCCTCAACTCGCTTAACCTTTAGGGCGGGTGGTGGCGGGGGCGGTGCAGGTGCGGCCTCCTCTTCCTCCTCCGAATCAGAGGGGACCATGGCGCTCATGAGTGCGGTCGCCTTTTTGGGCGGTGGAAGTGCAGGGGCCTCCTCTTCCTCTTCTTCCTCATCTGAGTTCGAGCCCATCATGGCGCTCATGAGTGCAGTTGCCTTTTTAGGCGGTGGAGGTGGAGGCGCCACAGGTGATGCAGAATCATCCGAGTTCGAGCCCATCATGGCGCTCATGAGCGCGGTCGCCTTTTTCATGGGCGGCGGCGCAGCAGGGGCAATATCAGGGCTCTCCTCCGCAGAAGAAGCCGCCGCAGCAGCCGGCACCTCGGCACTTGCAAGGGATGCCTCCGCCTCCTCCTCTGCAGCCTGTGCCGCCGCAGCGGCCGCTTCCGCCTCTGCGACCGCTTCGGGGCTTTCATTTACCTCGATCTCCGCATCACGACTGAGAAGCAGGGAAAGCAGCATATAGATCCGCCGCAGCGTCATCTCCGTCTTGCATCTATAGATCTGAATCTGGTACGTCGGGTGATTTCCGTAAATCACGATATCAATCCCTGTCGAATTCTCCTCGCTGAAACTATTCACCTCGGGCGCCATCACGACGAACGAGTCGCGCTCCATCGCAAAACGGCGCGCATAGTCCGTCGCCTCTTCCCGCGTCAGCTGGAACTCCTGCATGACGGAATTCACCAGCTCCTCGGCAACCTTGGCCTCGCCCTTCTGCACCTTGATGAAATACTGCGAAATATAGGCGAAAACCCGGTTCTGAGTGGCAAACTGGCTGATCGCCTTGTATTTGAGAACAATTAGGGGGACGTTATTCTTGTCGAAATTTGGGGTCTCCTGGAAAAAGTAGGAAAAGACCCGTAATCGCTCTAAAATTCGGGCACGTGTGAGCGGCACATCCTCGCGCGCCAAATTCAGGGTCAGTTCCAGGGACGTCTCATCGATCGTCGGCGTAAATTCGGCCAGAAAGGTCTCGCTCATGCAGTCACGGAGCTTGAGGTCCAGGTCGGCCAGATCCAGGCGCGGATTCAGGACACGCTGCTGCTTCGACGGTAAAATGATGACGTCAGCGCTGCTGTCGTGAAAGAGACGCGCCGTCGCATACAATGGATAGATGGTGTCCCGCTCGCTCCGTAAATAAAGCTTGGCGAATAAATAATCCTGGTCCTCGTCGGCGTACGGGCTGAGCTCCTGGGCCCACTGCAGAATCAGATTCGGGTCCGCGATATCCGGGCGCTTGGTCGCATCCTTGATGAAAATCTTGGTGATCGGTGTGCCCTCAGCCGGCAGAAGACGCATGAACGGGCGCTGCTTCTTGACCGTTGTGCGAAAGAAGAAATCTTCGCAGCCGGCGAAACCCTCGACGGGAATCACATTTAGGAGGAGGCGCAGTGCATAGATGCCCGATACCTGCATGGACACCAATGGCTGGTCCATGGCTGCACCTATACCCCGTAAAAGTCCCCGCACGCCGCGCTTATAGTCGATCCGCACCTTAGTGTTCGCCGCATCATTCGGGGAATATGCCGTCGCCGTCAGTGCAGGAAAATACGGGCGGAATCGGCCATTCCAGTCGAACGCCGGCACGGGCTGCCCCTC
>JACCDO011028885.1_pt1 | contig 22660 bp, 21 predicted proteins | sample 7446101 | NCBI WGS metagenome assembly JACCDO01 (sample SAMN15323440, study PRJNA562643) | freshwater metagenome | isolation source: river surface water | place: USA:Blue River Watershed | collected 2017-08-16
CATTCGCTCTTAAACCAGCTGAACACCAACCATCAGGCTCATGCAACTTATCACGCATTGATAACGTTAACCTCGATATCACACCATGCGCTGTTAACACAGGCAACCTCGACCTCTTCGTCTATGCCTTCTCATACAACGTCTTCCGTGTTGCCAGCGGTATGGGTGGATTAGCGTACTCCAACTAAGGAGGCTTAAAAATTGAATATCTGATTTAAAGATTTATTTATATTATTATTAATGAATAATAATATAAAAAAGGAATATTTAGAAAATGGTTCTATTTTAATATCAGTTGGTACATGCGAGTTACTTGTAAACTTTAATCAGTTAAATTTACTTGAAAAAAAAATATGGTATTACTCTTCTAATAAATTTAAATATCCATATTATAATGTTACACAAGGAACATTAGGGATTAAACAAACTATGATTAATTATTTATATGGTGAATTTCGTGATTATATTTTTAATGATAATAATGAATTTAATTTGCTTCCTGAAAATGTAATATTTGAGGACTCTCGTCATAATGCTGATAAATATATTCAATCAAAATTTAATGTATTAGGTTATTTTCAAGGCCATATTTTTAAAAGTAAAATTTATAATCCAAAATGGTGTGTTAAAGATAATGAAAATATATATTATTTGATGTATTGTGAAAAAGATACATTAGTTAAATTCTCTCAAAATGATTATAATAAATTTATTAAATTTAATTCTGAAAGTCCTGTTCAAAGAACATGGTTTCTTGCAAATTCAAAAGGAGAACATATTTTATCAAGAATTAAAAATGTATCAACTAATTTACGTTCAATTGCCATATTTGAAATTATTAAATTACCATTAGAATGTTCAGACTTGTTTGAATCTTTAAATAATAATAATTCACAAATATATACAAATGAATTAATTTTAATTGAAAATACAGATAATTCTAATAAATATCAAAAGTTAGTTACATTAATTGATAATACTGTTTTATTAAGCAGATTTGATTACCAATGGAAAAAATACGAGTATATTGAAAATAATATTAGAGCAAATTATAGATTATTAAAAAAATATACTGGTCATACGAGGACACGTGGATTTAAAAATGGCGTTGAATTAAATAAAATTTGGAAAATAAATGATAATAATAAAATATTATATTTAATGTATTGTGAACCAAATACTTTATGCATTTTAGATAAAAAATCAATTCAAAAAATTAAAGAATTTAGAAAATCAAATTTAAATAATGATAAAATTACATGGAATAGAATGAGTAATGGTTATATTATTGGTAATAATGATATATATATTCATCAAATAATCACTGGGTGTTATGAAAACGGACAAGGAACTATGAATTTAAGTGTTGACCACATAGATAGAGACCCTTTAAACAATTGTTATGATAACCTCCGTATCGCTACCCGTGAGGAACAACAAGATAATACCAAATCCGCAGATGGCGAACGGCGTGAACGTAAGCATAATGCCAAACCACTCCCAGAAGGTCTGACTAATTCTATGATGAAAAAATATGTCGTATATTACAGTGAAAAATATGGTAAAGATAATCTATGTAGTCGCGAATTTTTCAAGATTGAAAAGCATCCAAAACTAACCAAGCCGTGGATTAGCAGCAAGTCCAATAAAGTATCACTATTAGATAAACTAAAATCAGCTAATGATATGGTTGATTCATTAAATTCACAAAATGCACCTAGTGTTCAGAATTCACAAAGTAGTGAAAACATATTAACTGTTTAACTAAGCTTATAAACCTTGATTAAAATGTGTCTAAAATCAAAAACTCTTTCTGGTTATTAGTTACCTATATATTAGAACCAATATAATATCCAATAATATTCATAATAATATCAAGTAATTTATTTATATTAGTTTCATTCCAATATTTAGATGATGTTAATGTCCAATTTTTTTTGAAAAAATTATATAATGTTTTATGTGAAGATATTATTTTTTCACCTAATTCCCATAGAATCATAATTGTAAAAGCCAATAAATATTTTTTAGGAAATAAATAACCGAATATAATCCATTCAATTAAATGAAATATATGATAACCATCTATATCTTGAGATTCTGGTTCCATTATCATACTATTATATAATTTTTTATGAAAAAATTTGAATAAATAATATTAATAATTATTATCCAATATTATAATGTCCAATATTAGACCAACATTTTATATAAATAATTCCCCAATTAGGGCCGGTGGTGTTATTTTTTATTATCAAGATGAAATAACAAAAAATATTAAAATTTTATTGCAGTATACAGAAAGAACTATAGATAATACTAAAAGATTTTTATATGAGGATATAGGTGGTAAAACAGATGAAGCCGATACATGCATTAATGATACTATAATTAGAGAAGTTATTGAAGAAACAAACAATATTATAACAAAAGAAATGCTAGAAAAATATTTTAGTAAAGAAAATAAATCTATATATTTGAAGAAATCTAAATATTATTTAGTTTTAATTAAAGTTGAAAACGATATTAAAAATATAGACAGAAGAACATTTAATAAAGAAGAAAATTATAGTGGTAAACAACGCCAATTTTTTTGGATAGACTCATCAAAATTATCAAAAGGCACTCCGTTTAATGAGAGAATTTGGTTAATTAGAAAAGACATAAATGATTTTTTTTCAAAGTTAATTTAACTCCATCTAATTATAAAGTTTTTAATTTATTAAATATAGATTCATTTGATTCTAGTATAATATCTAACACCTTATCACTATTAGATAATGATATTACTCAAAATGAAGCTAATACTGATAACAATATATTAACTGTATAGTGAACCTAGAAGTCATATCATTAAGATTTTATACACCTAATAAGGCCAAAAAGTAAGGTAAACTTTATATTTTTTAATGTATTTTACAACTAATATATTAAGACCAAAGGTCATAAATATTGATAAATAATCATTATTAATACAAACAACATATTAATAATGCTTATAAATATCTTCATCATGATATTAATTTCATGTGCTCATGCCATGCCCTTACATAATGATATAATTGTCCATAATCATGGTATCTTTGTAACAATTAGTAGTTTAATATTATCAATTATGACATTTTATATAATTACTATTGCTACAATCTTTGTTACCCAGTTTCAAAATGGACTAAATTATAGGAAAAACAAAGATGTTTCAATCTTTCCATAAGTATACTTATACAAAGTGTTATATAGAGAATAAAATATAATGTAATTTAATATGTCAGGAGATTTATTGGGCAGAGGAGCATTAGTCCAATTAGTATCATTTGGTTCAGAAGATTTGATAATATTAGGTGAACCACAGATTACTTTTTTTAAAAATGTATATAAACGCCATACAGATTTTTCAATAGAATCTATACAAAATTTATTTACAGATATACCTGGATTTAATACAACAAATACTATTATTATTAGGCGTCAAGGTGATTTAATATCAAAACTATATTTAGAAGTAACTTTACCACATGATATAAATTATACTGATAGTTATTGGACTAATAGAATTGGTTTTAATTTAATTAATCGTGTTGAATTATATATTGGTAAAAAATTAATTGATAGAATATATGGAGTATGGTTACATGTTTGGGCTGAATTAACCCATAATACTGATATGAAACAAATATTAAACAAAATGGTTGGTAGCACCCAAAATGAAGGATATTCAAACGGATTATCTTGTAATGTTCCACATACATTAATAATACCAATTCCATTCTTTTTTAGTAAACATATTGGTTTATCATTACCCTTAAATGCGATTAGAAATAATCAAGACATAACATTAAAATTCTTTTTTGAGAAAAAAGAAAAATGTATACAAACTGGTTTAATACCATCTGGAGATATTAGTAATGTTAGCATATGGGCTGATTATATATTTTTAGAAACATCTGAAAATAGATTATTTGTTCAAAATGAATTAGAATATTTAATAGATGTAACTCAACATTTAGAAAGAAATCTAGTAGTTACTGGAACTAAAACTATTAGATTACCATTTAATTTACCATGCAAAGAATTACAATGGATTGTATATAATACGAATAGAACCGGAGACAAATTTACTGATTTAACTAATAATTCTTCAAATTATTCTTCGAATAATTCTATGGTTCAAAAAGTTCAATTTAAATTTAATACAAAAGATGTATTTTCATCTGGTGCTCGTGATTATAAATATTTTAATTATGTTCAACCATATCAACATAATCAATCATATCCAGATATAGGAATAAATACATATTCTTTTTGTTTATACCCAAATGAATTAGAGCCATCTGGTTTTATTAATTTTAGACATTTAAAATCAGCAGTTATGAATATAACAACTTATGAAAATGGATATATTCATATATTTGCATCTAGTTATAATATATTAAAAATAAAAGGTGGGAATGTAGATTTAGCATATAAATTTTAACTCGACCTTCGGCTGGGTTAATAATATTTGTATAAAGTATTTATAAAGTATTTATATAAAGTTATTTATATAAGTTATATTAATGAGTGGAGCTTTATTACAATTAGCATCTTTAAGTTCTCAAGATGTGTACTTGACTGGAAATCCAGAAATAACATTATTTAAAAAAAATTATTTGAGATACACCAATTTCTCATCAGAAACTGTTCAAATTGCATTTGATGGCGGCACTGTTAGTTTTGGTAATTCTACAACAGCTACATTAGAGAAATCAGGTGATTTAATTTCTAGATTAGTATTAGTTATTAATCTAGAACCATTAACTTCAACTACTAAATGGGGATATGTTGATAGAATTGGTCATGCGATGATTGATAGTATTAGAATTACTATTGGTCAAAGTGATATTGATATTCAGCATCATGATTGGATTGATATTTATCAGCGCATGAATAAAGATAGAAGTCAAAGTGAAAATTATGATATTATGATTGGTAATGTTAGTACATTAAAAAATATAGATTACTCTCATGATGGTTATCAGCTTTTCATACCATTAGAATTCTGGACTGGTAAAAATAGCACATCAGTATTTCCTATTTGTGCTACTAAAGATAATTTTCAAATAACAGTTAAATTTAGAGATGCAGTTGATATAATAAATTATTACGGAGATACAGTTCCAACTGAATTACCTACAATTACATCTGGTTATTTATTAGTTGATTACATATATTTATAACCAAATGAAAAAAGTTTATTTGAACATAATAATCATGAATATTTAATAGAAGTTGTTCAAGAAATGTCAGATACAATTGTATCAACTACTACTAAAATTAATTTAATATTTGATAAACCAACTAAATATTTAGTATGGTATGTTCAATTAAATAAATATTTAGAAAGAAATCAATTTATGGTCTGGGCTAGTGATAATAATTGGGAGCAAGCTAGAATTAATTTTGCCAAATTAGTATGGTTAATAACACGTGTTGGATTAGATGCCAGTGACCCTAATAATCCAATTATTGATTTAGGAACAGGATATGTTAATATCGGTCAAGTCCCTGCAAAAATTACAGGAGGTAATACGATATTTGATAGTTTAGCTGATAAAGTAAGTGGAATTATATTATTTGCTGAGAACATTAATGGGTCTATGATTGCACCTGCAACTATTGATAATGTAATATTAACACAAAATACAATTACTTTTGAAGATATGTCAACAACAAATGATGAATTTAGAGCAGATAGTAGCACAACAGCTCAACAATTAAATTTTATCAATATTAATACATATAGTATTATTGATAGATTTAATTATGCTAATTTTATAAATAGAACAGATAATCCAGTAGTATCTTCATCATTTGAATTAAATGGTAAAAACAGATTTCAAGAAAGAGATGGTTTCTTCTACAATTATTTACAACCTTATTATTACTTTACAAATAGTCCTCCAGATGGTGTAAATGTATATACATTTTCATTACATCCTACTGATACACAGCCATCCGGAACAATCAATTTAGGATATGTAAATTCAAAAGATTTAATAGTAACCTTAGGGAAATATAATAATACAAACGCGACATATTTAAACTATTTCAAGAATGGGAATATAAGAATTTTTGCTTATTGTTATAACTTATTAAAAATATTTAATGGTTATACCTCATTAGCATATTAATATTAATATTAGAATATTAATTGTATATAATGTATTTTATCATTTAATTTCATAATATAATTATTATAATAAGTACCATTATTATCATAATTAGTGCATAAATAATAGTAATAACCATTGTCATTATATTTTATTCTATTAATATATATATTAATTAAATATAATGGAGCTGTCATATTATAATCAATATAACAATTTATGTTACCAATTAACAATTCTTTCAAATTCATTATATAACTATATTCAAATCCTTCAAATTTTGAATATTTAACTATCCAAAAATTATTATTAGTTTTTAATAATATATATACATACTGACATAATTTAGTTGGCGTCCATTCAATTGGATTTTCAATTGTATAAATCATAAATGTATCATTTTCCATTTTTAAAAACTGACTAATTATATTATTATCAGTTTTCTTTTTATTTTTAATAACAGGAAGATTCTTAATTAAAATATCAAAAGAAAAATTAATATTATCTATTTCAATCATTATAATTAATTATTTTATATTAATTATAATAATTATCAATTTTTATTAAACAAACTTCCTTAGGAAGTTTGTTTAATAACTGTTAATAGGGAGAGATAGATTTTTTTATAAAAAATCTATCGCCCTATCAATTTTTATGGCTTTATTCTTTAATCCTATCAATTAAATTAATACATTTAACAGTAAAATCAAAGATTCTATTTAATCCTGAACCTGTTAAAAAATGACTATGAAATATAGTATCACCTGCTCCAATAAATAAAATATCTCTATTATTTACTTTAAATACATTTGATATTTTAATTGCATGTCTCATATAAACTGCCCATACATCAAATTCAAATATTAAATCTTTATAATTATTATTGATTAATGAATATAATAAATTTCTATTAGTATCATCTTTAATTCCTTTAATAATATCAATCGTTTCTTCATATTTATAATATTTATTTTTAACATTATTTAAATAAAATAAATCATGTTTATTATTAATATCAATATCAAAATTTTTATGAAAAATTAATTTATTATTATTAGTTGAATGTAATATAAGAGAACCATAAAAATAATTATCTATATGTTTACTATCATTTTGTAATAATACTAAATTTTTCTCAATATCAATATCTAATTTTCTATTCATTCCTTTTAATTTAATATTGTTTAACCATTCTGTATCTTTTTTAGTTATCTTTATAATATCACTATTTAATCTACCTCCGGTGCAATCAAATACTACATCAAATTTTCCTTTATTAATGATATCTTTATAATCATCCCATGTATAATCTTTATAAATCATAGGTATCTTGTATTTATTAGCAATAGTAAATAAAATATATTCTAGTATAAAAATATTAACATTAATATAATTATCTTCATTTTTATTATCATTTTTCCAACAGAATAATTTTGGAATAATCATATTTAAATATTTCGAATTAGTTGAAAATATTCTTTGTCTATTATATGGTTTTCTAAATCCAGGTTTTTCAATTCTACTATCATACATAATAATATTTACATTTGGAAAATTAGTCATTTGTGTTTGATTATAATAAATTGATAAGTAACATGCTATAAATAATCCAACAGGACCAGAACCAATTATCATTACATTAATTGTATTATCATCTTTATTTTTAATTTTGTCATATATTTTATCTTCTGCATTTGATGAATCACTTATATTTGATTTAATAATAAACTGTGACATGTAACTAACTAAATTTAATATTTTATTAAAATTTAATATATTATTAATTTCTTTTAATAATTTATTCATTTCAACTATATTTAATTCATCGTATTTATTATTAAACTCCATACTCTTAATATTAATATTAATATTTTCATATTTTATATTTTCATCAATTACTTTTTTAATATTATACATATATTCTTTCTTCATTTGTAGAACTTTTTTTATATCATTAAAAAAAGGATGAATTTTATTTTTAGTAATAAATAAATTTTGAAACATTTTATTAATTTTATTACTAATTTGTTGCATATTATATTAATATATAATTAATTACCATATATAAATGTTTTATTAATAAAATTTTTCATAATATTAATATATTCAAAACCATTCATTTTATAAAGAGAAATATTAGAAATATCATTGCTATTTTTAATAAATCTTTCTACTTTTAATTGTTCTTTATTTATATTTTTTGTATTATCATCTTCATCTTCAGTATCGCTAGATGATGAAGATGAAGATGATGATTGATATTTATTAGTATTTCTAATAAATGGAATACAATCATAATCACTCTCATTTTCATCAATAAAATCATTATTATCATTATATTCAGAATTAATATTAATATTATTAATTTGATTATTTAATTTTTTCAAATCATCAATCTCATTAGTATATCCATCAGCCAATATATTACTTAAATATGTATGAAATAATTTTATTTTATTTAATTCATCATTATATTCTTCGATGGACATTTATATATAATAATTATTAATTATTATATATAATTATCAATTTTTATGGGGATAGAAAAAGTAAAACTTTTTCTATCCTATCCATAAACACGATTGGTGTAGATAGAAAAAGTTTTACTTTTTCTATCTTCCAATCAATTTTTATGGCTTTATGAAATTTCCCAACCGAAGGTTATAACACGATTGCCAATCAATTTTTATTAAAGTATTAACTAAAGTTTTAACTAAAGTTTTAGTTAATATAATTTTACCTTATAGGAGTATGTTAAAAATTATTTACAACTAATGAACAGGTATTCAATTAGCTTAATAAATAAATTATGAATTCTCAACGGTTTGATAATCAACATCTGATATTACTGTATTTACATCAAGTGATCTTCCATTTTTCTTTAAATATGCTTGAAATTTTTGAAGTCTTCTTGTTACTAAATCCTTATTAAGTCCAAGCTTATTCCAGTAATTTTGTAAATTAAGTAAAGTAATTGTTCCAGGTAATCCTTTACTTATCATTGTGTTTCTAACATTATTTCCTTCTTGTTCTGGAGTGAAGGGGTCACCACCACTCATGCGTTTTGAGCCCTTACGTTTAGATGCTTTCTTGGAGCCTTTCTTTGATGAACGGCGACGACGAGCACCACCGCTCATGCGTTTAGAGCCTTTCTTTGAGCCTTTCTTTGAACCTTTCTTTGATGAACGGCGACGACGAGCACCACCGCTCATACGTTTAGAGCCTTTCTTTGAGCCTTTCTTTGATGAACGGCGACGACGAGCACCACCACTCATGCGTTTTGAGCCCTTACGTTTAGATGCTTTCTTGGATCCTTTCTTGGATGAACGGCGACGACGAGCGCCACCACTCATGCGTTTTGAGGCTTTCTTTGAGCCTTTTTTGGAACCTTTCTTGGAACCACGACGACGACGAGCGCCACCTTCTAAATTACATGAAGCTTGTGTAAGTGTTGAAACAGCCATTATATAATAATTCCTAGAATTTAATTTTGTAATTTATATATAAAAATTAAACTAATTTTATAATATTTTTATAAATAAAAAATTTATATAAAAATTTAAACTAAATTTATATAAAATTATAAATCTATATGTTTTATTATTAAACAATATTAATTATCAGAATCAGGTGATGAAGAATATTTGCTATCCACTTCTGATGATGATACACTTAAATTATCAGATTCAGATTCTGAATCAACATCTGAATTAGAAGGAGACGGTGAATTATCACATTTACATCTATTAAAATGTTGTTTACATAATAAACAATAATGATGTTCAGCGACTGTCTTTTTAAGTTCTTGAAATGAAATAGATTCATTATGTAATAAATCTATTAATAATTTAATAATATCTTCCATATCATTTATATTTTTTGACATTATAATATTATTATAATAATATTATAATTTTTTAAATAAAAATATTAAATTATAATATTAATCATCAATGAATTCACAATTATCTGATTTATTATTAGGCTTATAATTAGTCTTAGGTTTAGGCTTATAATTTGATTTATAATTTGTCTTATTAACTGATTTAATAGAATTTTTATCATTTAAAAATAAACAGTTTTCTTCAAAATTATTTATACTAAATTCTGTTTTATATTTCCAAAATGCCTTTCTTTTATCAGCTATTTCTTGAACAACTGGTAATTCTTCCATATGTTCGCGATAATAACATACCTTATTCCATGTTTCTTCTAAAATTGGAAAAATGTTTTTGAACCAATCGCGGTCACGTGGAATTGTTACAGTATGAGCATTGTTTATTTTCCAATATAATACTTTATCAAAATAATGAGTATCTGCTATATCAGGATATTCGTCCCTCCAAGTGCTAATTTTTTCTAATATCCAATTATTGTATTGAGAATCAGTCATTGTTAAGCGTGGTGGATAAATATAAAATCCTTTATAATGATGTTTATCTCCATCAAATTTTGGTTCATATACTTTTGGAAGAAATTGTAATAACATTCCTTTATTCATAATTTGTGGAGCAGAATTATCATCCATTAATGAACCATCAGTGCCTTCAGTAATAACAAATTTATGATTAACATCTTTAAGATATTCTTCACGATTTGGATATTCTACTAATGCGCATTGAATAAAATCACAATATTCCAATTCACAACATTCTAATTGTTGTTGCACTTGACAATAATAATAATAAGGACAAATATCGCCAGCAATTGCACCTTTGTTTGTAATTTCACGAACAAAAGGACATTTAATTTCTAACATGTATCCTAATTTAGGATTGAATTTATAATCTAAAGTGGATTTTGATGAAATACCATCTGGAGAAGCACCAAGAAATTTATGTTTTTCGCTAGGAACACAACCGAATTCAGTTACTTTAGAATTATATAAATGTTCATAAAGTGATGTTGCTATTTGTTCATATTTTTTTCCATGAAAAACAAAATCATTATCAAGAAATGGAAAATTTGGATCGCATTTCTTACAAATAAAACTCTCAACTGATTCATATGGATTACAATCAATAGCAGTCGCAGTATCTGACGCAGTAATACGATTATAACGATAATCAAACCATTCTTTGGTCCGCTGTTCTGGTTGCGGTGTGTTATATAGCATCGTAAATTGGTCTTGAATTGGTTTACTTTTCTTTGGGACTTTAATAGTACTATTAATTTCATCAATCTTTAATAATTTATCCCATTGACGAAAATTAAAATCATCAACTTTATTATTAATTGTAATATTAATATTAGCCATTCGACTAATAATATCATTAACTAAATAATAAGGAATATCATTCTCATTTGTTTTTAAATATTCTTCATAAACATCTTGAATAAGTTTATAGTATTCATCTATAGTATTACTAATACTTGAATCTGACATTTTTTGATTAACCAATTTAATAATTGTATTAATAGTTTCCATTACTATTAATAAAATTATTTCTATATATAGTATAAATCAATTTTTCTTATTATTAACCTTCTTTTACCAGTGTAGTTAAAATTACACTAACTAAACTAATTAAAAGTACTGGAATTTCTGTAATAAATCTAAGTAAAAGCTTTTCGAGGACTATAAACAAGTAAAATAATTTGGATAATTTATTATAAATATAATATTTATTTTAATATATATTATTGTTATTATTTATAATATTAGTAAGTTATCAATAAATAAAAGTAATATATTTTTAGCACCATTTGCAATAATAATAGGTTATTTAATAGGCGACTTGTTATCTGGCATATACCATTATTTTATGGATACTTTTGATATATTTTTTTTAAGAGATTATCATAAATATTTTAGAATTCATCATGATAATCCATTAAGCATGGAAGAACGTCCATTTATAATATCTATAGCTGAAATTTTACCTGTTGGTATATCATTAGGAATTATATCATCATATTTATTTGTAAAATATCCATTAGTATTATTAACAAGCATAATCGCGAATATAATTATGTGTAGTGCTCAAATTGCTCATAGATTAGCTCATAGAAGAACACATGAATATGATGAGAATGGTAATAAACAGTATCATATACCTGATTTTATAAAATTTTTACAAGATAAAAATATTATATTAAATAATAAAGAACATAGAAAACATCATTTAACAGAAGTTATGAATTATTGTATTTCAAATAGTAATACTAGTATATTATTAGATAAATTAATAGATATATTACAATTACCAATAAGTACATATAAAAATTCAAATAATATACATACACATATATCAACTTCTGAAAAATATAATGTAATAAATAAATATTTATCAACTTAATTAATTATTAACAGGAATAATATCTTGAACAATATCTTTAGTTGTCATAATACGCATACGACAACAATAACGACGTATATTTAGACTTTTTAATAGTTTTTGAATTTCTTCTGCTTGCTGATTTTCTGTTAAATCAGCATTTGCACATATTTCTGCTTTTTTAGTATCATATTCAATTGATTTAGAACCAATAAAAAAGCCACATGTTGGACAAGTAATATAAATCATAATTACTATAATTTATATTATTTTCTTTATATATTAATTATCAATTTTTATGGCTTTATGAAATTACTGAAAGTAATTTCATAAATTCCCATAAACACGATTGCGAAAGATAAAATTTCTTAAAGAAATTTTATCTCACAATCAATTTTTATAAATTCCACAACCAACGGTTATAACACGATTGCTAATCATTTTTTAATTTTTCTTTGGTTTTGGAGGACAAGGTTTTGGTGGGCATGGTTCGCATGGTTCACATTTAGGTGATAATTTGAATGCCATGAATACTGCATTTTGACCAAGTAAATTACCACCAGCATTAACCATTGTATTAAGAGAAACTGCTGTTGGTGTATAACTATTAAGTGTTATTACATCACCTTTACAGAGAGTGATGAATTGTCTAACTAAAAGTCTAGCTGCACCTGAATCTCTACCAGCTGTAGTGCAATTGACTGGAGCACCATTAACAAATAATGTTAATTGAGATGGTTCATTGAAAGCTACATCAGCAAATAAATCATAAACACCGTCTTCTTGAATAGTAAATTCTCTAACACCTTGGATATGTTTGACGTTATTCATTAATACATTATTCATCCAAAATAATGATTGACCTGCTGTTAATGTTTGACGAGTATCTGTTGTTGTTGCAAAATAAGCTGATGAACCAGCTATTTGTAAATATTTCTTATGTAATAAATAATTTCTAAATTTATAGTAGCATTTTTCATGATATTTATTTAATTTAACACAATCCATTGGATTGGTTCTAATAGGTGCTATCTTGAATATAGTTAATAATGCTGAATTGGAAGCAGCTGAACCACCTGCGTGTTCGGTTAATACAATGCTACCATTAGCGGATGTATGGTTCTTAATTGTTATAACATCACCTTTCTTTAATTGAACAAGAGAACGAGTGCTTAATTGACCAGCACCTTTATTTGTTCCTTGAATTGTGTAGGCAAGTGGAGCACCGTTAATAGTTATGGCAATTTGAGCTTGAGTAGAAGTAGTGCAGATAAAGAATATTTTATAAATACCATCTTCTGAAACAACAACTTGGTCTGGAGTTGATGCATCCCAGGTGAGACCATTGATATTATTATATTCATTAAATACGACATTTCCTTCAGTTGCAACTGTTTGAGATGTTTTATTAAAAAATGTTCCATGAATATTGAAACCTTTCAACATAAGTTCTTTATCACATAACATTTTTTCTTTTATTTTTTTGAATAAATAATGTTTTTTCTTTGATAAACACTCATCCTCCAATTCAATACATTTAGGTGTTTCTAGTGGAGCAATCTTCATTATTAAGAAGGTAGCATCATTACCACTTTCTAATCCTCCAACAAATAAGTTAGATGTAACTAATGAGGTTGATGATTCGCTATTACGCATAACAACAACATCATCCTTCTTAAGTGGGAGCATGGCACGTAAGACTAATTGACCGGCACCACTATTATTACCATAACGAGTTAAATCTTGAGATAAACCATTAACATATAAAGCAAATTGAACTGCTTGGTCTGAGTTAATAACAAAGAAGAGTATATAAATACCATCTTCTCTAACAAAGTATGGTGAACCAATAATTGGATAATCAATATTATATTGGAGTTGGATTTGGTCAGCCTTTACTGAGTTATTTATAGCAATAGCATTACCAGTATCACTATTGGTATTAATGTAAGCTGATGAACCACCGGCCATTAAATGTTCATCATTTAACAGACGATATTTATAGTATTTATATATTTCCTCGAAACTGCATTTATCATTGTGTGAACCACGGCTAGAGGTAGAGCTTCTACGAGAGCTTTTACGTGAGCTTTTACGTGAGCTTTCACGTGAGCTTTCTCCTGAGCTTTTACGTGAGCTTTTACGTGAGCTTTCGCGTGAGCTTTCTGAACTTCTAGATGATTTACGGCTAGTCTTTTTTGAAGGTTTTCTGCATTTATTACTATCTTTTTTTGATTTACGACGTTCTTCACATTTCTTGTGCTTTGGTTCTGAATGACGACGTGGGGAAGCTTCGTGTTGTTTCTTGTGTTTATCAACAACTACATGAATATCAATTTCTTCAGATGATGAAGATGATGATGAGGAGCGACGACGAGAGTGTCTATTACGACGTTCTTCTGATACGGTGGAAGATTTACGATGATGGGTTTTTTCACCTCTGGGCATTATATAATATTGATGAGAAAATTATTTCAAAAAAACGATACATTTATTTTAAAATTTAAAATTACACTATTAAAAATTCCTATATATTTTTTTAAAACATTTTATTTGAAATTTAAAAATCCTATATATATATTTTAGTAAACTAATATTATTATTATAAAAAGTAATTATATATAAATTATATATGGTGAAATTACAGAACTTTATAAATAATTTAACCAAATCTAATGTAAATAATGAAAATATATTAATAAATATATTGGCGTCTGTCATGATTCAAACAAATAAATATAATATAAATGAAGTTAAAGACAGATATAATATAGAAGATATTATAGAAATAGATAGTGATATTTTATCTCAATTGTTAGAGTGCAAAAATATTATAAATTATTTATCAATTAATTATAATTTTAAAAATCTTAACATTAAAATAGAAGAAAATCGTAAATACATCAATTATATTATTAATTCCACAGATATTATAAATAAGAATATTTTATTATTATCATCCTCATATGGAGAATTCAATAGTATTTTTAAAAATCCAGATGCAAACTTTAATATAGATATTTATGATTTATTTGAAGATAATATTAGAATATCACAAATGGATTATGATATTAGCTATTCTAAATCATTTAAATTTAAATGTCAAGATTATTTACATAAAAATGTTATTACTAAAAATTATGATTTAATTTTATGTAACTTTCCATCAGGATTAAAAAATATTATCCATGCAGAATGTTGTGATAAAATAAAACAGTTAAAAATTAGAGGGACTAAATCAGAACCTTTAATTTTACAATTAATTATGACTAGTTTAAAGAAAAATGGACAAGCTATATTAATAGTTCCTAATACATTATTAAATAATGAATCAGTTCAACATATTAAAACTAGAGAGTTGTTAATTAATAATTTTAATGTTACAAGAATAATTAATTTAAATAATACTTCCATACTATATTTTCAAAATACAGGAAAAACTAAAAAAATCATATTTGAACAATTTAACACAGAAACAGAAGAAACTAAAACATTATTTGAAATTAATCATGATAAAATTATTACTAAAAATTATAATTTATACTATGAAAAATATAACAATAATATTGAAGATAATTATATTACATCAAATAAATATAAATTAAAAGATATTGCTGATGTTATCACATCAGAACTAAATGATAATAATAATTTATTAATACCAATGAATTATGATAATAATCAAAAGATTATTTTTCATAAAAAAGATATTAAATTAAATGATTTTTATACAATTAAAATCACAAATTCAATGATACTACAAAAATATTTTAATTATTATTTTTATTATGTAGTCGGACCTTATATTAGTTCTTATACCACGGGGAAATTAAAGAAACTAGATATAAATAATTTATTAGAAATATATATTCAAATACCTAATTTAGATGTTCAAAATAATATTATAGATTATTACGATAAATTAAATGAACAATCTAATAAAAATACAGAAATTATAAACAATATAAATGAACTGAAATCAAAATATATTGATTTAATGATTAATAGTTCAGATTTAATTCAATTAAAATATATATGTAATATTGATACAAAACCAAATTATACTACTAAATATTGTATTCATAGAAATAGTAAATCAGCTGGGTTTATCTATAGATATGATACTAAAGATGCAAATAATACAAATGTTTATTTTATTAATGATATTAAAGATTTTGAACCAGAATGTTTATATATTATTTTAAAACACAATGAAATAAAACTAAATAAACTCGCATCTATTACAAATACAATAAATTTAAGTAAGAATTGTCTTGAAAACTTCGAAATTAAAAATGTATCAATAAATATCCAAAATAAAATCATTGAACAATATAATTTGTATGAAACTTTATCTAATCAAATAATAGATAATACAAATAGGTTAGTAAATGAAAATTTATTTAAATGTATTTGTAATTTTTAAATAAATCCCTGCCTTTTTTGTTAATAATAATAATATAATAATAATATAATAATAATATAATAATAATATAATAATATAATTTATTAATTCAGAGTGTGTAATTATTTTTTAATGTGTATTTTATCAATTCAAAATATTTTCCTAATTATAATTCTGTTTTTGTATTATTAACGCATTAAGCGTTGGCGTTAGCTTTCATGTTAACGTTTGTGATTCCGCGTTATGTAGTAAGTGTTTATAATGTTGGTGTTTATAATGTTGGTGTTTATAATATAGGTGTTTATAATATAGGTGTTTATATAGCCGGTGTTTATATAGCCGGTGTTAGCGTTTTTGTTTATTAGTGAGTTTATTAGGTTTTTTTTTATTTATTAATATAGGTTTTTTTATTATATTAGATTTATTTTTTAAATCTAATTCAGTTGGTTTTATTATAACAGATTGGTTATTAATATTCAAGTCATTTTGTATTTTTATATCTTGAATATTAATATCCAATCCAGTCGCGATTCATATATTTTGTATATCTGCATCGTTTTTCACTTCATCGCTTTGTCCGACTTCAAGAGCATCTGGAGAAGCTAGAGAAGATGGACCAGGTGGACCAGGTGGACCTTCTGGGCCTTGTGGACCTTCTGGGCCTTGTGGACCTTCTGGGCCTTGTGGGCCTTGTGGTCCTGGTGCACCTCCTAATGCTAATATATTCCAATCAATTGGATTTGATTCTGGGTTTGATTTATTGCATGTAATTGCAATATAAGATGAACCATTATAATAAACAATATTATATGGATTATATTTTTCATTTTCAACCCATGGGCCTTTCCAGATAAATGTATTACCATCTTTTCCTCTTTTACCTTGTGCGCCACAAGGTCCAGTGTGACCTCTAGGGCCTCTTTCACCTCTTTGTCCTGTTTTACCAGTTTTACCAGTTTCACCAGTGCATCCTGGATCACCTTTAGGACCTCTTTCTCCTGTATTACCTCTATCTCCTTTAATATATATTAAATTGAATGGCTTCATGTTTTTATGATATTTATGGTTTTTTTTAGACTCATGTTTATAGTCCTTTCCTTTTTTATGAGAATGTTTACGAATATATTTTGAATCTTGAGAACGAGAATCTGAATTTTCACTATTTGTAAATACATCAGTGTACTTTTCACTACGTGACATTATATAAATATGTTAGATTTTATTTTAAAAATCCTATATATTTTTTTTAAAATATATAGGATTTTTTAAATAAACTTTACTGGTAAACTAATGCTTAAGATTAATCTTTAATAAATTAATATTAAATGCTTGATAATAATTTAAAAATATTAGTTTTTGATTTTGACTTAACATTGATAAGTCATCATAGCCAGGGTTATCCTATCTCAACTAATCTATTATTAATTGACGAAGAAACTGCTAAGAAATATAATAAATATTTTAGAATATTAAAAAGGAAATATAATGTTTCGCATATAATGATTAATAGCAGAGGACTTAAACATGAAATTAAAGAATATTTAGATAAATGTAATATTCATATTGATAAAATATATGGAGCCAAAAATTCAGAAGATATATCTTCACTAGAGTGGCCTAATAAAAAAACAAATATATTAAATAGAATTTCTAAAAAATATACTAATGGTGATAAATCTAAAATTTTTTTTTATGATGATACAAAAGAAAATATAGATGTTGCTATTAAAAATGGTTATGGTAATAGTTATTTAGTTATAACTAATGGTATATTATTATTAAAATCTATATGCTTACAATTTCGCCGACTCCTTTAGTATTACCATCTCGGAAAAATAATATCATATTCTCCTCTATTAATTCTGAATGACGAGTAAATGTAAATTCAACAATAGAAGAATCTCCTGTTTTTAAACTTGGTGTTGTTCCTGAAATACCATGATAACTATCAGCATTTAATAATCTCATATAAGCAGATTGTTTAATAGGACCACAATGAACAACTGGACAATATCCATTTTCAATAGCGGATGAATGATGTAAAATTTTTACTTTAGCTATAAATTTTCTAACAAAATTTTTCTTCCATTTTTCTACATTATCAATTAATACAAATCCTTTCTTAATATTATCTCTTGGAATAACTGTATCAATAAATTTAATTGCAAAACATCCTTGAACATTTGGGCCAATTTCTAATACATCTTCTCTAATATTATTATGAATTGAACGAATAATAACTGGAACAAATTCGCCACCATAAGGTCCCATAAACATTTTCTGTTTAACTTTAATAGTTCCATCTTTAATCATCCCGCTTACTACTAAACCAATACCTGGAACTGTAAACCTCCCATCGATGTAAATTAATGTTCCATTTGATGGTTGATTAGCAAATTTATCTCGTGGTGGAATACTATAAATAATTTTATGAAGATTATTTATATTAAAACCATTTTTATTTGATACTGTTATTACTGGAATAATATCTGGATTTTTTATCATATTTATATAATTATTTGTCGTTTCATCATTATTATTATCAATATAATAAAGTGTATTATTTGATGCATTTCTATGTAATAATTTTTTTAGATTATCTTTTAATTCTTTATAAACATTATCAGGAGCCATATCTATTTTAGTAATAATTATCATAAATGGAATTTTTATACATATCATTAATCCAATATGTTCTTTTGTCAATTTAGTAATTCCTGTATTAGCTCCAATAACAACTATTCCTCTATCTGGAAACATACCAGTTATACCAAATACAGTTGTTTTTAAATATTTATCATGTCCAGCTAAATCAATTAATGATACTACTTTATTGACATTTATTTGGGAATTATTGATATCAATAGTCGCAACTTGTTTTGGATCAAATTTTCTATTAATTTTTGTATTTATTAATTTTAATTTATTCTCATCACATTTTTCATACTTAATTACATTTTGAGATATAGCACTAGTGCGACCTGATTCTACTTCATGATGATGATGAAATATAGATTTACGTGCTTTTCCTCTTCCGTCATCTAATTCACCTGTTGTTAAAACTCCTACTAAAGACGATTTACCTGCATCAACTGGACCGCATACTACTATTCCAATTTCTTCCATATTAATAATAATATATTAATTATTTTTTATATACTATATATATGAATAACTATACACATCAAATTGGTGGAACACGTGCTGAAGTTAATAATTTTTTATTTGAGATATATAAAGATAAAAAAATTTCATCAAATATTTATGATTTCGCACTAGGTGCTCTTGAAAATCAACCTACAGATATTAGTATTAATGATTTTATAGAGCTTTTTTCTTCTCTTTATAATATTGATTTAAAACAATATAAGCCTACTACAAATAATTATATTCGAACAATTACAAGTTCATCTGATAATGGAATAATTGAATTATCTCGTAGATTATTTAATAATACTAATGTTCAAAGAACAATGATTGTTAATCAAAATGGAACATTAGTAAATTGCGGTAATACATGTTTTTTTAATAGTTCAATACAATTATTGTATAATATTGATGTTTATAGACATTATATTTTAAATTGTGATTTTAATTTAATACCTGATACTATAAAAGATAAATATGAAAATGATTTTATGAGATTAATCATAATACAAATAATTTTTAGCTATTTAACAATGGGAATTGTTAATATAGATGTTAGGTCTGTTCCTAATGAAAGAATTAATTTATTAAATAGAATAAGTCAATTATTTAATTTTAATGTTGGCGAACAAGAAGATATAAGAGAAGTAATATTAACTCTCTTAACTCCATTATTACTTGAAAAAGAATTAATAAATCTTCCAGCTACATCTGAATTAACCAGAAATTTATTATATTCAATTAGTTTTAATGATATTAGTATCCGAAAATGTAGTCATAATATTAGTTTTAATATTGAGAATGCATCTAGTGATATTTTATCTACAAATTTTTACATAAGAAATTATTCTAGATTTTTATCTCTTCCAATTAAAGATTCAGATTCAATACAATCAAGTATTAATAGATATCTATCTTGGGATGAAACGAATGAAGTAGATAATAGGGTTGATACTTGTAAAGATACTCTTAATCCTAATGGTAATTGGAATTATAGTATTCGACAAATAAATAATTTTAATGAAACAAATACTTATATTATTCAATTAAAAAGATTTAATATTAATTTTCAAAAAAATAGAACACCTATTAATATAAATAAAACAATTGTAATTGACAATGATATATTTATTATAACTGGTGTTGCATGCCATATTGGCAGGAGTATGAATTCAGGACATTATATCTATATTAAATATAGAGAAGGAATACCTGTCATGATTTACAATGACTCGGTAGTTTCTTCTTATTCACCTAAAAATTTATATAAACTAAACGAAAGTAGCATTAACATGGATGGATATATATTTACTTATACAAAAATATCACGTAATCCTAAATTAACTTTACAAGAATATGAAATTGCTACATTTAATAACCGGATACTACTTGATTTACCTCCATTACCTGGTTATCCTTATCCAATAATATTAATTTCCAAACCAAACATATCTACTCCTTCAGTATCAAGGAGTGAATTAGCTCCTGCTCCAACTACAGTGCCTGCTCCTGCTCCTGCTCCTGCTCCTGCTCCTGCTCCTGCTCCTGCTGCCGCTGCTGCTGCTGCAAAAGCAGCAAAACCAAGAAAGCCAATCACCAAAGCGGAAAAAAATATGGCGAGTGCAGCCAATGATATTGAAAAAATGAAACTTTTTTACAGATACCGTTCTAAAAACACTACATACTTTCAATATACTGCAGAGGGAAATTTAGAAGTCAAAGCCAACAACCCAATGAATGTTCCTGCTATGGTGATTCCCATGCGAGCGTTCAGTGCATTACGACCAGAAGAACTTGAAGAGATTGAACAAAAGCAAAAAGAAGCCCAATTAGCCTTAGAAACGAAATATGTAACAAAACTAAAAGAACTACGTCAGGCATATGATACATATAATTCAAATGATCCTGCTTCTATGGCTAAAGTTGTGAGAGCAAATGAAGAACTTCGTGAAGTAAGTATCGCACGTAACAAATTACTGTATCCTGAGCAATGGACAAATACAGAAGCAAGTGTAGATACGCGTAGAATTTTATTGGATCAACCTTATGAAGAACGCAAATTAGGATATCCTATTTTCTTATTTAAGCGTTTTGATCTCTCTAGAAATGATGCGGAAGGACATTACAGGGCACATGGACAGGCTGCTGGACCCATGAAAGGAGGGAATGCGGGCTCAACAGTTGTTTTATTCATTACATCTCCAGATGACCAAGAGACAGGTATTTTCCACCCAGCGTCTGAACATGAATTTGTCTACAATGAAACAAAATATGTGTCACCCTACCAAGCCTATGAAGTAGAGCGTTTCAAAGAATTAGACGATGAAATTATGGTGAAGAAACTCTTAGGAACACGTTCTGCTCGCACAATCAAAAATATGGTTGAAAAGGAGCCAGGAAAGGTGGAGCACCCAGAACAGTTGTGGGAAGATATATTGGAAGCACTGTTTACACAATTCAAAGAAGGAGGTGATAGACTAAAAGCCACTGGCTCTGCTCGTTTCCACATGATGGATAAACAGTTAGGAACACCAGAGTATGCTGTTGCATTAGCAAATGTAAGAACAAAACTCAAGGAAAAAGAATCAGAAGCACCTTCTTCTGTAGGAGTCGTCAAGCAGTCTGTTATTTCAGAAGAAGAGCAAAAAAAAGCAAAGGTGGGTGCTATTATCAACAATTTC